>Ga0164243_10000223_pt1 | contig 128029 bp, 126 predicted proteins | sample OricompcompostOP_FD_108781 | JGI IMG/M metagenome (GOLD analysis project Ga0164243, IMG submission 108781) | Organic Plus compost microbial communities from Emeryville, California, USA - Original compost - Organic plus compost (OP) | ecosystem: Engineered > Solid waste > Mixed feedstock >...
CATCGCCTCGGTGATGAGGAAATTCTTGACCTCCAGATTGTAGAGGCAGGTCGGGTGGAACTGCATCATCTCCATGTTGGAGACGCGGCAGCCCGCGCGCCAGGCCATGGCGATGCCGTCGCCCGTCGCGCCGCGCGGGGCGGTGGAGAAGAGATAGGTGCGCCCGGCCCCGCCCGTGGCGAGGATGGTCGCGCGCGCCACGAAGGCATCGACGCGGCCCGCCTTCTGGTTGAACGCATAGACGCCCCAGACATGCCCGTCGCCCGAATATTGCTCGCCATGGCGGGACGTGATGAGGTCGATCGCGACCATGTCCTCCATGAGCGTGATGTTGGGGTTGGCGCGCGCGGCGGCGAGCAGCGCCACCTGCACGGCATGGCCGGTCGCATCGTCCACATGCACGATGCGGCGATGCGAATGGCCGCCCTCGCGCGTCAGGTGCCAACGCTCGCCGAACGCCTCGCCGCCGTTGAACGGCACACCGAGCGCCGCCAGCCGTTCGATCGCCGCCGGGGCCTCGGACACGACGAACTCCACCGTCTCGCGATTGTTGAGCCCGGCGCCGGCCACCATCGTGTCCTCGACATGGTTGGCGAAGCTGTCGCCCGCGTCGAGCACGGCGGCGATGCCGCCCTGCGCCCAGTTGGTCGAGCCGGAATCGAGCGCGCCCTTGGCGAGCACCAGCACCTTGCGGTCCTGCGCCAGGTTGATCGCGGCGGTGAGTCCCGCCGCGCCGGAGCCGATGATGACGATGTCGTGATGGGAGATGGTCATTCAATCCTCTCGATCGCTCCGCGATCCATTCGCCCTGTGCCTGTGGAAAGGCTGTCCTGTCCTTAGGAAGAAGTACAGCGCTTCGACAAGCTCAGCCCGAACGGCTCCGCAGATGCGGGCAGGACGCCAACCGCCCCCTCAAGCCGCCGCCCGCGTCAGCGTCAGGAAGACATCCTCCAGATCGGGGTCATGCGTGCTCACGTCGACGATCGCGAAGCCCTGGCCCTGGATCAGGCTCAGCACCTCGCCGGCCGTGGCGCGGTTCTTGAGGTAGGTCAGCCTGATGCTGCGCGCGCCCGATTTCTCGACCTTCTCGAAACGATCGTGGCTGGGCAGGTCGCCGTCCAGGTCGCGGTCCACCGTCACCTCGACCACTTTCTCCTGCGCCATGCCCACCAGCTCGCGGGTCGGCTTGTCGGTGATGAGGCGGCCATGGTTGATGATCGCGATGCGATCGCACAGCTCCTCGGCCTCCTCCAGATAATGGGTGGTGAGCACGATGGTGACGCCGCGATCGTTGAGCGAGCGGACATAGGACCAGAGCTGCTGGCGCAGCTCGATGTCCACGCCCGCGGTCGGCTCGTCCAGCACGAGGATGGGCGGTGAATGCACCATCGCCTTGGCGACCATCAGCCGCCGTTTCATGCCGCCCGAAAGAGTGCGCGAATAGGCGTCCGCCTTGTCCTCCAGATGGACAGCGCGCAGCAGCTCCATGGTCCGTCGCTCGACCTTGGGCACGCCATAATAGCCGGCCTGGATCTCCAGCGTCTCGGCCGGGGTGAAGAAGGGATCGAACAATATCTCCTGATTGACGATGCCGATCGAGTTCTTGGCGTTGCGGGGGTTCACATCGATGTCGAAGCCCCAGATGCGCGCCGTGCCGCCGGTCTTGTTGACGAGGCCGGCGAGGATATTGATCAGCGTCGACTTGCCCGCGCCATTAGGGCCCAGCAGGCCGAAGATGCTGCCGCGCGGCACGGTCAGGTTGACGCCGTCCAGCGCCCGCTTGCCGCCGGCATAGACTTTGGTGAGATCGGTGAGTTCGATGGCCGCCTGCGTCATGGCGCTCGCCTTAGAGCAATCGGTGGCGATTGGAAACGGGCCGGCATGCAATCAGCGCGCATCACGCGCCGGCAGCAGGCGCGGGCCCGGTCCGTCGCGCCCGAGCCGATCGTCCGGGTTGCGCAGCGGACAGGCTGCGAGCGACATGCAGCCGCATCCGATGCAACTGTCCAGCTCGTCGCGCAATTGCCGGAGCGCTTCGATGCGCGTGTCGAGCATGGCCTGCCAGGAACGCGTCAATCGCCGCCAGTCCGCCGCATCGAGTTTCGCGCCTTCCGGGATTTCGTCAAGATAGGCTTTCATGAGGCCGAGCGGCACACCGGCCCGCTGGCTGATGCGGATGATTGCGATCCGGCGCAGGACGACGCGCGCATAGCGCCGCTGGTTGCCCGCCGTGCGCCAGCTGTCGATCAGTCCCTTGCGCTCGTAGAAATGGACCGTCGAGACCGGAATGCCGCTGCGCCGGGCGACTTCTCCCACCGTGAGCGATGGCGAACTTTTCATGACGGGGCCTCTTGACCTCAACTATTGTTGAGGTTCTATGAGCCATATCGACTTGGCGGGACAAGCCCTTGCTCCGCCCTTCGCAACGGAGTCGACATGCCTATCGCGCTTACCCCCCGATCCGCCCTCCGCGCCCTGATTGTCTGGGGCCTCCTCGCCTTCTTCGTGCTGGGCTGCATCATGAACATCGCTGCGCCCGAATCGGTGGCGGCAGACTATGCCCGCTGGGGCTATCCCGACTGGTTCCACTATGTGACCGGCGTTTTCGAAGGCGCCGCCGCCATGCTGCTCGCGCGGCAAGTGACGCGACGCAAAGGCGCGCTGCTGGCCGCGCTCGTCATGCTCGGTGCGTTGGCGACCCTGCTGCTCAACGGCGAATTCGGCCATGCCCTCGCACCCGCGATCCTGCTGATCGCGCTCGGCCTGTGTCTCTATCTGGACGAGAAATGGCTGGAAGCGCGCTGGGAAGGGAAGGTCTTCTGACTGCGGCCGGGCGAGCGTCGCGTGGCGAGCCGGCGCCTGTTCAGCCCTGCCGCACCAGCGCGCAATAGTCCGCCGCCGCCAGAAACTCGGCCCGCCGCGTCTCGATCCGGGCTGCGGCCTCCACATCCTCGCCCCATTGCTCGGCCTGCCAGCGCTCGTCGAGGCTCGCCGCCTCGAACAGCGCCTCGGCCGGAGCCGCGCCGTCGAGCAGCGCCAGCGTGCCGATCAGCGTGCCGCCGATCTGGGTGAGCGTCGCCGCGCCAGCCAGCAGCCAGGGATCGAGCGCCTCCACCGCGCCGCGCAGCGCCGCGAGCGTCAGTGCCGGCTGGTCGACGGGCACGATGCCGGCCGTCACCGCGAAGGCGACGCCATGGCGCGCCCGCGCCCAGTCGAGCAGCGGATTCCAATGCGTGTTCTGCCGCTCGACCAGTTCCGGCGGCGCGTCGGCGCGGTAGCAGAGCAGGTCGCTTGCCGCATAGGCCGCGATCTGGCCGCGGAAGTCGCCCGGCGCGGGCAGCACCCGGTCGATGCTGGCATTGGCGAATCCGGTCATCGGCATGGTGCGCGGATCGATCGCCTCGCCCTGCGCGCCCCACTCGGCGGCGATGGCGTCCGCCAGCGCCCTGCCCGGCACGATCAGCGGTGCACGCGCCGGCGTGCGCACCGGGCGCCCGTCCAGCCGGATCGCCCAGCCGCTCTCGTCCGCGACTGCCTGCGCCGCCGTCCAGAAGCGCTTCACCGGTCCTCCGGTGCTTTCGCACGCGGCGTCGCGAAGGCGCGGGCGAGCAGGCGCGGCACGACGATGAACTGGAACAGGCCGACCAGCGCGACGATGACGCCCATCCAACGCGCCTTGTCGCCCTGCACCCAGCCGAACCATTCCCGGCCGATCAGCATGCCGAGGAGCACGATCAGTGCGCCGGACAGGCGGAACAGGCCGATCATGAAGAAGCGCTGCTTCGCCGCCGCTGCCCGCCGCGCCGCTGCCTCGGGGCTTTCGATGCCGTCCGCCTCGCTCATGGCAGGCCGATATGACGGGCCAGCTCGGCGCTGTCCATGGCGACGCTGTGCGCGCCGGCTTCGATCAGCGCTTCGCGCGGATGATAGCCCCAGCCGACGCCGAGCGCGCGCACGTCGGCCGCCTGCGCCATCGCCATGTCGAAGCTGGTGTCGCCGATCATCACCGCATCCGCGCGGTCCGCGCCGGCTTCGGCCAGCGCCGCCTCGATCATCGCGGGATGCGGCTTGGAGGGATGGCGATCGGCGGTCTGCAGTGATACGAAGCGACCGGCCAGGCCATGATGCTCCAGCACCAGCCGCAGACCCCGATCCGACTTGCCGGTCGCGACGGCAAGCAGCCAGCCGTCCGCGTCGAGCGCATCGAGCAGCGGGGCGATCCCCTCATAGAGCGGCTCCTGCAGGGCGCCGCCGGCGCGCAGCGCATGGAAGGCGCGCTTGTAATGCTCGCCGATCTCGCGATGGAATGCCGGTTCGGCATCCGGCAGCAGCCGCGCGATCGCCTGCGGCAGCGAAAGCCCGACCACCGACAGGCAGTCCGCGCGCGACGGGCAGGCCAGCGAAACCGCCTCGAACGCGGCCGCCATCGCCGCGACGATGCTGTGCTGGCTGTCGACCAGCGTGCCGTCACAATCGAAGATGGCGAGGCGATGGGGCATATGCGGTCCGGCGCGAATCCTTGGGTAATGGCGCTGGTTCCCTTAGCGGATCAGGATGGATCGTCCAGTTCGCAGTCGATCGGCCGGCAATATCCGCTTCTGGAGTGGAGAATGGAGACGGGCGCCAAGGCACCGTTCGCGCGACGATATCCGCGCCAGGCGCAGTGCACCGGCTCAATCCCCCGCCTCGCGCATCAGCGCCGCCAGCACCGGATCGCCTGCCGCCTCCATGCCCTCCGCGGCGCGCAGGCGGGCGGCGGCGGGCTTGTTCTGACCCAGTTTCCGCGTCCCGCGCCAGGCCTCGATCTCCATCGTGAAGCCGATGATCGCCCGCGCCATCGTCTCCGCCCGCCCTTGGGTCATCTTCGCCCGCGTCCAGGGCGGCTTGGGCGCGAGGCGGCGCTCATGCTCGGCCGACAAGGCGTCGATGATGGCGAACAGCCCCGCGTCGTCCGTCCGCGCGCAGCGGCCCTCCAGCTCGACGGCCAGATAATTCCAGGTCGGCACCTGATCGGCGCCCAGCCCATACCAGTCCGGGCTCACATAGCCCTCCGGCCCCTGCGCCACGAACAGGGCGCGCGCGCCGTCGAGATGCGGCGCCAGCAGATTGGCCCGGGCGAGATGGAAGCCGATCCGTGCCTCATCCAGCATCACGACCGGCACATGCGCCACGCGCGGCCCGTCCGGCGTCTGCAGGAACAGCGCGCCGAAGCTGCGCGCCGCGACGAACGCCCGCATCGCTGCCTGGTCATCCCAGCCGAAGCGGGGATCGGGATGCATCAGCCGCGCCCGGGTCGGCGCGGGCCGGCGCCGGGCTTGCGCGCCTTGCCGCCGCCGGGTCGCTGCGGCTTGCCGGCAGCGCCGCCGGACGCCCCGCGCCCGCGCCGCTCGCCGCGCCGGGCCTTGCGCACATCCTTGGCATGGGCCACGGACGCACGCTTCTCCGCCGCCTTCTTCTCGACGGCGCTCGGCTTCGCATCCTCCTGCAGCGGCAGGTCGCCGGCGCTTTCCTCGAAGCCGAGACCCGCCAGCGTCTCGGCGAAATGCGCCGACAGCTCCGCGCGCACATCGAGCGGCGAGCCGTCGGGATGATCGATGCGCAGGCGACGGGCATGGAGATGCATCTTGCGGCTGATCGCGCCGGTCAGGAAGGCGTCCTTGCCGCCATATTTGCCGTCCCCCACGATCGGATGGCCGAGCGCCGCCATGTGCACGCGCAGCTGGTGCGTGCGCCCTGTGAGCGGCTGCAGCTCCACCCAGGCGGCGCGATTGCCGGCGCGCTCGATCACCCGGTAGCGGCTGCGCGCGGGCATGCCGCCCTCGGCATCGACATGCATCTTCTCGCCGCCAGTGCCCGGCTGCTTGGCGAGCGGCAGGTCGATGAACCCTTCGTCGCGATCCGGCACGCCGACGACGATCGCCCAATAGACCTTGCGCGCCGTGCGGCTCGCGAAGGCCTTGGCGAAATGCGCGGCGCTGCGCGCCGTGCGGGCAAGCAGCAGCGCGCCGCTCGTATCCTTGTCCAGCCGGTGGACGAGGCGCGGCCGGTCGTCACGTTCGAACATGAGAGCGTCGAGCAGCCCGTCGACATGCTCGCTGGTCTTGGTGCCGCCCTGGGTGGCGAGGCCGGGCGGCTTGTTGATGACCAGCGCCTGTGCGTCGCGATGGATGACGAGGCTCTCGGCAAAGGCGATCTGGTCCTCGGTCAGCACCGGACGCGGCCGGGCAGCGCGGGCGGACTTCGCTGCCGTCATGGGTTCGAGCGGCGGCACGCGCAGCACCTGCCCCTCGGCGAGCCGATCGCCCGGCGTCGCCCGCGCGCCGTCCACGCGCAGCTGCCCGGTGCGCGCCCAGCGCGAGACGATGGCGAAGCTCGCCTCGGGCATGTGGCGCTTGAACCAGCGGTCGAGCCGGATGCCGTCATCCTCGGCATCGACGGTGAACTGGCGCACGCCTGCGGGATCGGCGGCCCGGCTCAAGCGAAGGACCGCATGGTGGCGAGGCCGACCGCCAGCCCGCCGATGGCGAGGACCACCGAGACCAGCACATAGCCGAGCGCCGAGGCCCATTCCCCGCGCTCGATCATCAGCATCGTCTCCAGGCTGAAGGAGGAGAAGGTGGTGAAGCCGCCCAATATGCCTACGGCCGCGAACAGCCGGATCGGTTCCCCGCCCTGCTGCGCGCGGAGGGCCAGCCAGCCGGCGAGCAGCCCCATGGCGATGCCGCCGAGCATATTGGCCGCGAGCGTGCCCCAGGGAAAGCCCGGCCCCATGAGCCGCGTGGCCAGCCGGCCGAGCTGGTAGCGCATGGCGCAGCCGATCGCGCCGCCGATCATGACGAGGAGGGTGTTGAACATGCGCTCGATCTAGCGGCCTTTCGGTCGCGCCGCAAACGGCGGGCGATCTCAGGCCTCATCCAGCGCCGGCGACCCACTCCCGGCTCTCTCCCGCAGGCGGAAGAGCGAGAAACCGCATCTTACTGGGCGTTGGCGACGATATCGACATCCGTGCGGCCGCCCGCGCCGCCGCGCGCGAAGATGACATAGGCAAGGTCGCCTTTGGTGCCGCCGAGCTGATGCTCGCCCTGCACGAGCAGATGCTCGGCATCATAGCCGGCGCGCTTCGCCTGGGTGTAGTAGTAGCCCAGCACCCGGTCGATCGGGACATCGGTGGTGAAGCTGATGATGCGCAGCTTGCAGAGCTCGGTCTGGCTGCCCGCCGCCTCGCCGAGGCGGGCGCGGGGATAGAGGCGGAACGGCGCGGGCATGCGTCCGGCCCATTCATGGCCATATCGAACCGCGCTGGCGCAGTTTCCGCCCGCCGCGGCGGCCGGGGGTCCGGCATTGACGCCGGCCTGCCGCCGGGCCAGCTCGGCCAGCGTGACGGCCGAGCCATCCGCGCCGTTCGATTCGATCGCGGCCGGTACCGGCTCGATCCGACCGCCGGCGGCCGCCTGCGCCTCGCGCTCGGCGTCGGAGCGCGGCTCCAGCATGGCGCCCGCGCTCGCACCATTGGTCAGGCGGGCATCCAGCGCATTGAGATCGTCCTGATTCTGCTGGCCCTGGCAGGCCGCGAGCTGCGCGCACAGCCCGGCAAGCGCAACCGAGCGGATCGAGACGGTCATGGCCAACTCCCCGGAGACATTCCCGCCACTATGAACCAAATTCGGTTAATAGTCCGCTATCCATTGCGTGCGCGGCGCGACGCCGTCCGTCGCGACCGGAGCGCGCGTCGGGGCGGCGGCACCGCGAGGCTGGCGAGACCGGCGACGACAAGCCCGCCCAGCTCGACCATGTTGCCGACCGTCATCGGCAGGCGCGGCAGGATCGCACGGCCGAACAGCGCATCGATGCTGTGCAGCGAGACGGCGCGGATGAGCGCGAGGGCCAGCAGCCCGACGGCGGCCACGACCGTGAGGCGCAGCTGCCAGGCCTCGCGCCGCAGCACGACGAACAGCACCGCCAGCGCGCCCGCCGTGCAAGCCGAGACGAGCAGGATGAACTCGCGCTGCACCGGCCGGCGCTCGCGATACCAGGATTGTTCCCGCGAGGCGCCGCGCACCATGTCCACGACCGCCTCCAGCAAGCCGAACTGCTGATCGATCGCCAGCGCGCCGAACGCGATCAGCGCCAGCACCCAAGCCAGCTCGCCCCGGATCGAGCGGCGATAGGCGCGCCAGACCAGGATCGCGACCAGCACATAGGCAAGCACGCCCAGCTCATGGATGAGCAGGCCCGGCACCGCTGTCGCGTCCGGCGCTGCGGGATCGGCAAGGGCGGCGCGGACGGCCATGCGCGCGCCGCTCCGGCCGGATCAGCCGGCGACGGGCATCAGCCGCCTGTCGCCGGCAATGCGCATCATCGCGCGCTGCAGCTTCTCGAAGGCGCGTACCTCGATCTGGCGCACGCGCTCGCGGCTGACGCCGTAGACCTGGGAGAGCTCCTCCAGCGTCTTGGGCTCCTCGGCGAGGCGACGCTCCTGCAGGATGTGCCGCTCACGATCGTTGAGGTCGCCCATGGCGGCGAGCAGCATGTCGTGCCGCACGTCGCGCTCCTCGGCATCGGCGATGCGCTCGTCCTGCAGCGGGCCTTCATCGGCCAGCCAGTCCTGCCACTGGCCCTCGCCATCCTCGTTCATCGAGACGTTGAGCGAAGTGTCGCCGCCCATCGCCATGCGGCGGTTCATCGAGACGACATCCTCCTCGGAGACGCCGAGATCGGTAGCGATCTTGGTCACGTCCTCGGGGCGCAGGTCGCCATCGTCGAAGGCCTCGATCTGGTTCTTCATCCGGCGCAGGTTGAAGAACAGCTTCTTCTGCGCGGCCGTGGTGCCGATCTTGACCAGGCTCCACGAGCGCAGGATGAATTCCTGGATCGAGGCGCGGATCCACCACATGGCATAGGTGGCGAGGCGGAAGCCGCGATCCGGCTCGAACTTCTTCACGCCCTGCATGAGGCCGATATTGCCCTCGGAGATCAGCTCGGCGACCGGCAGGCCATAGCCGCGATAGCCCATGGCGATCTTCGCCACGAGCCGCAGATGGCTCGTCACCAGCTTGGCCGCGGCCTCGGGATCGCCATGTTCCTGATAGCGCTTGGCGAGCATATATTCTTCCTCGGGCTTCAGCACCGGGAACTTGCGGATCTCCGCCAGATAGCGGTTGAGGCTGGCATCGCTGCCGAGCGCGGGGATTGTCGCGGGGACATTGCTACCATTGCTCATGGCATGTTTTCCTTATGCGGGGGACGCGACGGGGAGGGGGCATCGCATCGAGTCTTATACGCGAAGATGGCTGAACAGTTGCTGCATGTCATCCGTAATCGGACTTTCAAAGGTTACAGCTTCCCTTGTCACGGGATGGATGAAACCGAGATAGGCGGCGTGCAGCGCCTGGCGGCGGAAGCCCAGCTCGGCGAGCAGCGCCTTGTGCGGTCCGGCCCTTCCTCCCTTGGGACCATAGACCGGATCGCCCAGCAGCGGATGGCCGATATGGGCCATATGGACCCGCACCTGATGCGTCCGCCCGGTCTCCAGCCGGCATTCGACCAGCGCCGCGCGATCGAGCCGCTCCAGCGTGCGGTAATGGGTCACGGCATGCTTGCCGCGCCCCTCGCGCTGCACGGCCATCTTCTTGCGGTCGGCGTCGGAGCGGCCGATCCACTGGTCGACCGTGCCCGATGGGGGTGTCGGCCGGCCGCTCACGATCGCCAGATAGCGCCGCTTGATGCTGTGATCCTTGAACTGCCGCGCCAGCCCTTCATGCGCCTGGTCGGTCTTGGCGACCACGAGCAGGCCCGACGTGTCCTTGTCGATCCGGTGCACGATGCCCGGCCGCGCCACGCCGCCGATGCCGGAGAGCTGCCCGGCGCAATGATGCAGCAGCGCATTGACCAGTGTCCCGTCCGGATTGCCCGCCGCCGGATGCACGACCATGCCCGCCGGCTTGTCGATGACGATCAGATGCTCGTCCTCATAGGGGATCACCAGGTCGATCGCCTGCGGGATCGCTTCCGCTGGCGCGGCCTCGGGGATATCGACCGCGAAGGCGGTATCGGCCTTCACCTTGAGCGCCGGATCGCTGACCGGCTTGCCGGTCGGCCCGATGACATGCCCTTCCAGGATCAGCGCCTTCACGCGCTCGCGCGAGAGATCCGGCAGCAGTGTCGCCAGCGCGCGGTCGAGCCGGGTGCCGTGCAATGCCGGAGTGATTACCGCCGAGATGCTGGTTTCCCCCGTCACCACATCGTAGGATGTGGTGATGCGCGTGCGAATTTCAAGATCGCTGCTGGACGCGATCCTGGCTCGGGCCGGCGCGTCGCCGGACCGGGAGATTTGCGGCCTGCTGTTCGGCGCGCCGGGGCTGATCGCCCAAGCCGCGCCCGCCGCCAATGTCCATCCCGACCCCGCGCGCCATTTCGAGGTCGACCCGGCCGCGCTGATCGCGGTGCACAAGGCGGCGCGGGCGGGCGGGCCGCACCTGATCGGCCACTACCACTCCCATCCGTCCGGCAGCCCCACCGCGTCGGCCGAGGACGCCGAAGCGGCGGAGGAGGGCCAGCTCTGCCTGATCGTCGCGCGCGAAGCCTATCGGCTCTATCGCGGCGAATCCGGCGGTCTGGCGCCCGTCCAGCTGGAAATCGTTCCCGACGATGATCTCCATGTGCCCCTGCGAAAGCAGGAGCACCGAGTTGCCCCAACACGCCCCTTCGCAAAAGATTAACCATGTTGTCGCGGGCATGACGCATTGCCCCGCCACGGCAGGCGCGCGGCCTTGCCGCATGATTGGAAGTGGGAGTTTAATTGATGAAAATCCTCGCCCGCGCGGTCTCCGCGCTCGCTTTCTTCGCTGCCGCCTCGGCGGCACATGGCGCCGTCTATACCGAGAGCTTCGACGATCCGGACTTCGGTGCGTGGAAGACCCGGTGGTTCGGCCAGAACAGCAATGCCGCCTATATCGACCCGCTGAACCCGGACTATCGCGGCAACAATGTCACCGGCCTCACCCTGTTCGACGGCAATATCGACGACGGCCGCCAGATCAACATCGTCTTCGCGGCCGATTTCGGCGCCTCGATCACCAACTTCTCGTTCGACGTGCTGAACTATGCCAGCGGCATCGACCAGCATCTGGTCGTCTACGACATTGCCGGCGCGGTGCTGCTCGACACAGTCCTCGATGTCGTGCCGCAGGATCCGGACGCGGATGACGGCTCGAACAACGGCTATGACTTCGCCGACAGCAAATATACGCATTTCAGCATCGACACGGCGAATGGCGTCAGCGGCTTCTCGGTGCTGCCGTTCGGCGCCGAGGGCAATCTCTCGATCGACGACATCGTCGTGACGACCGCCGCGGCCGCCGTCCCCGAGCCCGCCAGCTGGGCGATGATGATCGGCGGCTTCGCGCTCGCCGGCTTCGCGATGCGCCGCCGGGCGCGCGTCGCCTTCGCCTGAGCCTGATTCGGGAACATATCACCGGCGGCGCGGCCGGGCATCGCGCCGCGCCGCCGGTCATGAAAATCCGGGCCTCTCCGGCACCCGCCGGCGAGCCGGCCGGCAGGAGCGCTCGCGCCGCGTCCGGCCATGATGCGGTTGCGCGGGGCCGCCAACAGGCTATTGAGGGCGACCGCAAGGAGGATGCCCCATCTTGGCCCAAGCACCCGATCCCACCGATTTCGCCAGCCTGCTCTGCTCGAAGCTCTGCCATGACCTGCTGAGCCCGGTGAGCGCGCTCAACAATGGCCTGGAGCTGCTCGCCGACGAGACCGACCCCGCCGTGCGCGAGCAATGTATGGGGCTGGTCGCGGACGGCGTGCGCACGACCACGGGCAAGCTCAAATTCTTCCGCCTCGCCTTCGGCGCGGCCGGCGGCTATGGCGAGGCCATCCCGACGCACGAGATCAAGGCCGCGGTCGAAGGCATGTTCCCGCCTGGCGGCCGCCTCGCGCTGCAATGGATGATCGCGGATGACAGCCTGCCCAAGCCGGCCGCCAAGCTGCTGCTCAACCTCGCCATGATCGCCGGCGACGCGCTGCCGCGCGGCGGCACGATGATGCTCGGCGCCGAGCAGGCCGGCGGCAAGGCCGAGATCGTGGTGCGCGGCGAGGGACCGCGCATCACTTTCGATGAGACGATCCGCGCGGCACTGGCGGGCGGCGAGGACGACATCACGACCCGCACCGCCATGGCCCATCTGGTGCGCAGCGTCGCCGACCAGACCGGCGGCGACATCCTGATCTCTCCGCCGGGCGAGCCCTTCCTGATGTTCGGCGCGAGCCTGCCGGCCGGTTGAACGGAGAAACGATCCGTCCATGAAGGACATGCGCGCCGTCCGCTTCAACGAGAAAGTGAAGCGCATCTCGATGATCATCGGCAATGGCGGACTGGCGCTCCTGATCGCCGCAATCTCGCGTTGGTATCTGCAGGGCCTCGACCTGTTCGCCATCATATGGATTTTTATATCTTCGGGGCTTATATGGGTATCGCTGCAGGTCAATGATGTCCTGGAGCCCGAGGATGAGCCATGAGCATTCTTGCCCAGTTGTCTCCTGCGATTGCCGGCATTCTGCTGGGCGGCGGCCTGTGGGCCTATCTCCGCCATCTCAAGGCTGCGCTGGATCGGGATCGCCACGTCCATCCCGCCGAATAGGCACCGTGCCGCGATCCGGATGACACCAACCGCGGATCACTACCAAAACCCCGGATCACTAAAGTTTACCGCGATTTAACAGGCTTTGGACGATGAATGCGGCCCAGTCACCGGGCAAGGCCGCGCATGGACGAGATTCTCGCCGAGTTCATTGCTGAGACGCTGGAAACGCTGGAGCTCCTCTCCGGCGAGGTGGTCGCGTGGGAGCGCGACCCGACCGACAAGGCGCGGCTCGATGCCTTCTTCCGCTTCTTCCACACGGTGAAGGGCAGCTGCGGCTTCCTCAACCTGCCGCGCTTCGAGCGGCTGGCCCATGCCGCCGAGGAAGTGCTGGCCGCCATCCGCCGGAGCGAGCGCACCGCCGAGCCGGCCACCATCACCGCCGTGCTGGCCGTCATGGACCGGATCGGCGCCCTGGCGCGCAGTGCCGGCGAGGGCGAGGCGCCCGGCATCCCGGAAGCCGACGACGATGCGCTGCTCGATGCGCTGCAATTGGCGTCCGATGGCTTCGAGATCTTTACGCCGCGCAACACGCCCCCGGCCCCGATCCGCGAAGCGACACCGCAGCCGGATCGGCCGGTCGAGGCCCCGCCAGCGATTGCTGCCGACGATCCGCATCGCCGGGCCGGCGCGCCCCGCTCCATCCGCCTGCCGCTCTCGCTGATCGACCAGCTCATGAACGGCATCTCGGACATGGTGCTGGCCCGCAACGACCTTGCCCGCCGCATGCGCGACCAAGGCGTCGATCCGGAGCTGGAAGGCAGCTTCGAGCGGCTCTCCGCCAATGTCGCCGACCTGCGCGACATGATCAGCAAGACCCGCATGCAGCGCGTCGACCGGCTCTATGCCGCCATCCCGCGCATGGTCCGCGATCTCGGCCGCGAGCTGGACAAGAAAGTGATGCTCGATCTCGACGGCGGCGATGTCGAGATGGACCGCGAGATGATCGAGATGGTGCTCGATCCGCTCACCCATATCGTGCGCAACGCGCTCGATCACGGCATCGAGACGCCGGCCGAGCGCCGCGCCGTCGGCAAGGACGAGGCCGGCCGCCTGCGCCTCGTCGCCCGGCAATCGGGCAACCAGATCATGATCGAGGTGAGCGACGATGGGCGCGGCATCAACCGCGCGGCGCTGGTCGAGAAGGCGATCGCCGCCGATCTCTGCACTGCTGCCGATGCCGCGCTCATGTCCGAGGCGGACAAGCTCGCGCTCATCTTCCATCCCGGCCTCTCCACCGCCGAGCGTGTCACCGCCGTCTCCGGCCGGGGCGTCGGCATGGACGTGGTGCGCGCCAATATCGAGCAGATCGGCGGCGTCATCACGGTCGACAGCCTGCCCGGACGCGGCACCACCATCACCCTGCGCGTGCCGCTCACCCTCACCATCATTCCCGGCCTCATCGTCCGCGCCGGCGCGCATTATTTCGCCATGCCGCGCGGCAATGTGGTCGAGCTGCTGCACGACAACAGCGCCATGGTCGCGATCGAGCAAGTGGGCGGCGCGCGCATCGCGACCATCCGGGGCGAGCGCCATTCGCTGGTCGCGCTGGAGGATGTGCTCGGCCTGCCCATCGCCATCGACCCGCCGGGGCCGCGCACGCTGATGGTGGTGCGCTCCTCGGGCGGGCGGCCCTATGTACTGGGCGTGCAGAGCGTCGAGAGCAACGAGGAACTGGTCATCCGCCCGGCCTCGCCAGCGGTCACAGCGGCCGGCGTGTTCGCCGGCATGACGCTGCCGGACAATGGCCAGCCGATGCTGCTGCTCGACGCCGCCGGTATCGCCGAGGTGGCGGGCCTGCCGCTGCGCGACGCCGAGGGCCAGTCCGCTCTTCGTGCGGCCGCGCCGGAGGCGGAGAAGCCCGCCGAAACCATCCAGGCGCTCATGTATCGCGAGCGGGACGGCCGGCAGCGGCTCATTCCACTAAGCGTGGTCGACAGGGTCGAGGACCTGCCGGCCGCGCGGCTGGTGCGGACGGGCGACGGCGCCTTCGTGCGGATCGAGGACCGGCTGCTGCCCGCGCTCAATGCCGGGGACGATCCCGGCGCTACCATCAAGTCGCTGCGCTTGCACGATGGACACAGCCAGATCTGCTATCTGATCGACGACGTGCTCGATATCGTCGCGGCTCCGGCCCGGCTTGATGTCGCGCTCCGGGGCCCGCGTATCGCCGGCCTGGTGATGGTCGGCGATGCGCAGTATGAGATGATCGATCCCTTCGCGATCTTCGCCGAGGTCGCCCGCGCGGCCGCGCCGGGCGGCGTCCGCCCGATCCGCTGCCATATCGCCGATGCCGAGGATCCCTGGATGCGCAACATCCTCGCCCCGCTGCTCGTCCAGGCCGGTCATGACGTCTCGATCGGCGAGACCGGCCATGTCGCGCCGGACGTCATCCTGCGCGGCGACACCCGTGGCGGAAGCGCCGACGCCCCGGTGCTCGTGCTGAGCGCCGATGCGGCGGACGCGAGCGCCATCTACCGCTATGACCGGGTCGGCCTCATGGCCGCGATCGCCCGTGTCGCCGGGAGCGCCGCATGACCGACACGCTGTTCCTTTTCGCCCTCGTCGCGCAGACGCCGATCGCCGTCCGGGCCGGCGAGGTGGAGGCCGTGGTGCGCCTGGGCGAGATCGTGCCGGTCCCGCTCGTGCCCGCGCATGTCCGCGGCCTCGCCGCGCTGCGCAGCCGAGTGCTGACGGTGATCGACATGGAGGCGCAGATCTCCGGCGCCGCCCCGCGTCCGGCGCCATCCATGCTCGCGATCGTCGCGGACATCGCCGGCCACAGCTATGGCTTCTGCGTCGATGCGCTGAGCGACATCTGCCATGCCGAGATGGGCGTGCAGCCGATGCGCGGCCGCATCGATCCGGCCTGGGCTCCGTTCGTGGGCGGGCTGGTGGAGCGCGCGGGCCGCAGCCACCTGCTCGTCACGCTGGCCGATTTCGTCGCCACCCCGGCCGGGACGCCGCTGGCGGCATGACCGTTTACCGAACCCTTACGGCCGATCGCCAGAATGGGATCTCGAATAATCCCGGGAAAGGGTCGCTTGCCATGCCCAGCTGTCTCGTCGTCGATGATTCGAAAGTGATCCGCCGGGTCGCGCGGTATATTCTCGAATCGCTGAACATCCATGTCGATGAGGCTGGCGATGGCCGGGAAGCCCTGGAGATGTGCGACGAGAAGCTGCCCGACGTCGTCCTGCTCGACTGGAACATGCCGATCATGACCGGGCTGGACTTCCTCAAGGAACTGTCCCGCCGCAATTTCGCGCAGCCGCCCAAGGTCATCTTCTGCACGACGGAGAACGGCCTCGACCATGTCCGCGCCGCGATCGACGCGGGCGCCGACGAATATGTCATGAAGCCGTTCGACCGGGACACGCTGGAGAGCAAGCTGCAGATCGTCGGCGTCCTCTGACCGCGGCCGACCCGCCATGTCCTTCGCCTTCCTGCCCACCACCGACGCTCCGGCCGGAGAGACCCGCCCCATCGCGGTGCTGATCGTCGATGATTCGGTGGTGGTGCGGCGGATCATGACGAAGGTGCTGACGGCCGATCCGCGCTTCGTCGTCACCGGCGCCGTGGCGAGCGGCGCGCAGGCCCTCGACTTCGTGCAGTCCCGCCCGGTCGATCTGGTGCTGCTCGATGTCCAGATGCCGGGGCTCGACGGCATGGAAGTGCTCCCCAAGCTGCTCGATCCCGCGCGCGCGATCCGCGTCGTGCTGCTCTCCGGCACCTGCCGCGAGGGCAGCGAGCTGGCGCTGCAGGCACTGGCGATGGGCGCGAGCGACGTGGTCGCCAAGCCCAGCGCCGGCCATTTCAGCGACCGGTTCGTCGAGCATCTGCTCGATCGGCTGGTGAGCCTCGCCGCGCCGGGCGCCCGGCATCGCCGGCCCGATCCGTTCGACGAGCGGGTCGCGCATCTGCGGCCGGTGGGCGCGCAGGTCCATGCGCTCGGCATCGGCGCCTCGACCGGCGGGATCAGCGCGATCCTCTCGGTGATCGCCGGCTTCCCCGCGCCGCCGCCCTTCCCCATCCTCATCACCCAGCATCTGCCCGCCAACTTCCAGCCGCTGTTCGCCGAGCAGCTGCGCCGGGCGACCGATCTTCCCGTCCTGCTGGCGGCGGACGGCATGCCCGTCATCGCCGGTACCATCCATCTCGCGCCCGGCCATGCGCATCTCTCGCTCGCGCGGGATGCTGACGGACCGGTCATGGTGCGGCTCAGCAACGAGGCCTGCCATCATGGCGGCGTGCCGGCGGTCGATCCGATGTTCACCGCCCTCGCGCGCATCTACGGCCAGGGCGCCTGCGGCATCATCCTCTCCGGCATGGGACGCGACGGCGCGGCCGGCGCGCGGGCGATCGTCGAGGCCGGCGGCTGGCTGATCGCGCAGAGCCAAGCGACGAGCGCGGTCTGGGGGATGCCCGGATCGGTGGTGAGGGCCGGCCTCGCCAGCCTCATCCTGCCGCCCGCCGCCATGGCGGAGGCGGTCATGCCACAGCGGCAGGCCACCGCATGATGCTCGCCCCGCCCGCCCGCGCCGTCGCCGCGCTCGGCCGCCTGCTGGAACAGGAGACCGGCCAGCAGCTCGCCGAGAGCCGGCGCTGGCGGATCGAGACGTCGCTGCGGCCGCTGATGCGTGATCATGGCATCGCGACGCTCGACGGACTGCTCGACGCCATCGAGCATGACCCGACCGGCATGCTGCGAACCGCGACGCTCGATGCGATGCTCAATCATGAGAGCTTCTTCTTCCGCGACATCGCCGTGTTCCGCGCGATCGAGACGCGCGTGCTGCCGCACCTGCACGCAAGCGCGCCCGAACGTCAGCTGCGCATCTGGTCGGCGGGCTGCTCGACCGGGCAGGAAGCCTATTCGATCGCGATGATCCTCAAGCGCATGGGGGCAATGTGGGACGGCTGGCGGATCAGCATCCTCGCCACCGATGTCTCCCCCATCGCCATCGACAAGGCGCGGACGGGCATCTTCCCGCAGATGGACATGCAGCGCGGCCTGCCGATCAACGAGCTGCTGCGCTGGTTCACGCCGCATGGGCGCGACTGGCGGATCAGCGACGAGCTGCGGCAGATGATCGGCTTCCGGGCCGACAATCTGCTGGCGCCGCAGAATGTCTCCGGCCCGTTCGACCTCGTGCTGTGCCGCAATGTGCTCTTCTATTTCCCCGAGGCGCAGCGCCGGCAGGCGGAGCTCGAGCTGGCGCGGCGGACGCGGGCGGGCGGCTTCCTGCTGCTCGGCGCCGGCGAGATGCTGGGCAGCCGGCAGGCCGGCTTCGTCAGCTGCCGCGACATGAGCTGCATCTATGCGGCGACGGACTGAGCCCTTTCCCCCTCGCCCACAAGCCCGCTTCCGCCGGGCCATGCGATGCGTTAGGGACATGTCTCCAGAGCGAGAGCCTGGCACTGAAAGGCTGGTATAGGGCCCTGCATGATCGAGACGCCGTCGCCCAATTTCGACGAACGCAAACTGCCGGTCTCGATCCTCGTGCTGCACTATACCGGCATGCCGGACGCGGCGAGCGCCATCAACTGGCTGGCCAACCCGGAAAGCAAGGTCTCCGCGCACTATGTCGTGACCGAGGACGGCAATGTCGTGCGCATGGTCGAGGAAGGCAAGCGCGCCTGGCATGCCGGCCTCAGCTACTGGCGCGGCATCTCGGACGTGAACTCCGCCAGCATCGGCATCGAGATCGTCAATCCCGGCCATGAATGGGGCTACCGCCCCTTCCCGGATACGCAGATGGAGGCGCTCATCCCGCTGGTGCACGACATCGTCTCGCGCCACCGCATCACGCGCGGCAATGTGGTGGGCCACAGCGACATCGCACCGGCGCGCAAGCAGGACCCCGGCGAGCTTTTCCCCTGGAACCGCCTCGCCCGCCTGCGCCTCGCCCTGCCGCGCCCGACCCGCAATCTCATGGACCCGCACTGGACCGACAGCGGCTTCATGCTGGCGCTGGAGCGCTTCGGCTACGACATCGCCGACCCGCAAGCGGCTGTCGTCGCTTTCCAGCGCCGCTTCCGCCCCGAGCTGATCGACGGCATCATCGACGGCGAATGCCGCGCCATCCTGCTGGCCCTGCTGCTGCCGCGCCCGCGCGGGGATGATTGAAAGGCAGCGTTTTGGAGCCTCATGGGATGAAGCATAGGCTGCCCGTTCGCCCTGAGCCTGAAAATCAAATGGGCAGACCCTGGATGGGCGAAGTGCCGTCCGCCCCCTCACTCTCCAGCGCATAGCCCGCCTCGCGCCAGGCCGTGACGCCGCCGTCCAGCGCGGTCGTGCGCAGATAGCCCAGCTCGCGCAGTGTGGCGGCCGCCAGGGTCGAGATCTTGCCATATTCGCAGCAGGTGACGATGCGCACCGTCGGGTCGGGCAGCTCTGTATTCACCCGCAGCTCCAGCTGCCCGCGCGGCAGATGCCGGGCGCCCGGGATATGCCCTGCCACATAGGCCTCCCTCTCGCGCAGATCGAGCACCACCAGGTCGGCACTGTTGTGGCCGATGCGCTCGTTGAGCTCGCGCATCGACATGAACGGCACGCGCGCCGCCGCCTCGGCGAGCAATTGCGCCACGGTCTTGCCGCCGCTCATGTTGGTGCGCAGCGCCTCGGTGAGATGGGTCGGCGCGGCGATGTCCAGGTCGCGCATCATCGCCACGAAGGCCGCCCGCTCGCGCTGCTGCAGGCGCGGGTTGGACGCCATCTCCTGGGCGATGGTCGAATGGTCGCGGCCCTTATAGTCGTGCGCCGGGTAGACCAGCGTCTCGCCCGGCAGCCGCAGCAGCTTGTCGAACAGGCTCTCGAAGAGCTGGTGCGGATCGCCCGTCGGCAGGTCGGTCCGCCCCGTCCCGCCGATCAGCAGCGTGTCGCCGGTGAACACCCGGTCCGCCATCACCAGGCACATCGAGTCGCGCGTATGCCCGGGCGTGTGCAGTGCGGTGAGCTTCAGCTCCCCGGCGATCAGCATGTCGCCGTCGTCGAGCCGCAGGTCGGCATGTGGCGCCGCGCTCAGCCGGTGCATCACCATGGGTACACCGAACGCCCGCGCGAGCTGCTTGCCGCCCGAGAAATGGTCGGCATGGGTATGCGTGTCGACCACATAGCGCAGCGTCAGCGCCTGCTGCAGGAGGTGGCCGCGATAATGATCGATCAGGCCGAGCTCTGGATCGATCAGCACCGCGGCCCGGCTGGCCTCGCTGCCCAGCAGATAGGAGCGGCACCCTCCCGTCGAGAAGGTCTCGAACAGCATCGCCCGCTTTATCGGGGCTGAGGCACGAGCCTCAGATAGGGCTTCAGCGTCTCCCAGCCGTCCGGATAGAGGCCGGCGGCCTCCTCGTCCGAGACGGCAGGCACGATGATGACCTTGTCGCCGTCCCGCCAATTGACCGGCGTCGCCACCTTGTGCCGCGCGGTGAGTTGCATCGAATCGAGCACGCGCAGGATCTCGTCGAAATTGCGCCCCGTGGTCATCGGATAGCTGAGCATCAGCTTGATCCGCTTGTCCGGCCCGATGATGAACACGGTGCGCACCGTCGCATTGTCCGCCGCGGTGCGGCCCTCGGCGCCGCCCTCGATCTCCTCGGGCAGCATGTTGTAGAGCTTGGCCACCTTGAGATCGGTGTCGCCGATCATCGGATAATTGGGCGCGGTGCCCTGCGTCTCGGCGATGTCCTGCGCCCACCGGGCATGGTTGTCCACCGGATCGACACTGAGGCCGATCAGCTTGGTGTTGCGCTTGTCGAACTCGGGCTTGAGCTTCGCCATATAGCCCAGTTCGGTCGTGCAGACGGGGGTGAAGTCCTTCGGGTGCGAGAACAGGATCGCCCAGCTGTCCCCGATCCAGGAGTGGAAGTCGATCGGTCCCTCGGTGGTTTCGGCGGTGAAGTTCGGTGCCTCGGAATTGATGCGAAGTGACATCCTCAATCCTTCCTCTGAGCCCTGCGCCGGAAGCGGGGCCTGTGACTGGTTGCTGGAGAGCCCGGGACATGCGTCGTCGCGTAGGCAACGGGCTGCATGCCCGCATCATAAGCGAGCCGATGGCGGCTCGCCAGCTATTTAGCCCCGGCCGATGACGCTATGATGGCTTGGACAGCCGGCCCGTCGCCATGCTTTATGGGGCCATGAACCGCTTCCCGCTCACCGCCGCGCTCGTCGCTTCCGCCCTGCTCGCGCCGGCCGCCGCGCAGCCGCCCACGCCCGATCCGCTGCCCTTCGTCGATCCGATGATCGGCACCGGCCCGGAAGGCCACACCTTCCCCGGCGCCACCGCGCCCTTCGGCATGGTGCAGCTCTCGCCGGACACGGACGCGACCTGCCGCATCCGCGACTGCTATGCCCATGCCGCCGGCTACAGCTATCACGATCCGACCATCCAGGGCTTCAGCCACACCCATTTCTCCGGCGCCGGCCATTCCGATCTTGGCGACATCCTCGTCATGCCGCAGGTCGGGGAGGTGAAGCTCGATCCCGGCAACCCCGCCGTGCCGGCTTCAGGCTATCGTCAGCCGTTCAGCCACGCGACGGAGACCGCCAGCCCCGGCTATTATGCCGTCACGCTCGCGCGCAGCGGCATCCGCGCCGAGCTGACCGCGGGCACCCGCGTCGGCATCCATCGCTACGGCTTCCCCGCCGGGCAGGACGCGCATCTGCTGATCGACCTGCGATCCTCGCTCTACGACTATCCCGGCAAGATCCTCTGGTCCGGCCTGCGCCTGCGCGCGGACGGCACGCTCACCGGTTTCCGCGAGACGCGCGGCTGGGCGCCGGGGCGCAAGCTCTATTTCGCGATGCGCTTCTCCGCGCCGCCCACCGGCCACGCCTTCCTCGATCGCGACGAGGACGTGCCCTACAAGGGCTTCCAGGGTCCCGGCCGCGGCACCGATGCGCTGGCCGAGAAGCTCGGCAAGGCGCTGGAGGCCCGACTGGACTTCGGCAAGCTCACCGCGCCGCTGGAAGTGCGCGTCGCCCTCTCCGGTGTGGATGAGGCGGGCGCCATCGCCAATCTCGATGCCGAGGACGCGGATTTCGACACGGTGCGCGCCCGGACGGAGACCGCCTGGCGGGAGGCGCTGGGCGCGGTCGAGATCACCGCCCCCGCGCCCATGCGCACCAATGTCTACACCGCTCTCTACCACGCCCTGCTTGCGCCCAGCGTGTGGAGCGACGTTGACGGGCGCTATCGCGGGCCCGACGATCAGGTCCACGAGGCAAAGGGCTTCACCTTCCGCTCCACCTTCTCGCTCTGGGACACGTTCCGCGCCGAGCATCCGCTGCTCACCCTGATCCAGCCGGAGCGCACCACATCGGATGTCGTGAACAGCCTGATCGCCAGCCAACGGGAGAGCCCGGATGGCATTCTGCCGGTCTGGCAGTTCGCCGGCCGGGAGACCTGGACGATGATCGGCTATCACGCCGTTCCCGTCATCGCCGACGCCTATATGAAGGGCATAAGGGGCTTCGATCCCGATGCCGCCCTCGCCGCCATGGTCGCCAGCGCAGACTATGCGCCCTATGGCGGCCTCGGCGACTATATGCGCCTCGGCTATGTCCCGATCGACCGTGAGCCGGAGGCGGCCTCCAAGACGGTCGAATATGCCTATGATGACTGGACCATCGCCCGCATGGCCCGCGCCATGGGCAAGGCGGACATCGCCGCTCGCTTCGCCGCGCGGGCCGGAAACTGGCGCAACAGCTTCGACGCGCAAAGCGGCTGGCTGCGTGCCCGTCTCTCGGGCGGCAGCTTCCGCGAGCCCTTCGATCCTACGGCGATCAACTATGGCTCGGACTATACGGAAGGCAATGCCTGGCAATATAGCTGGTTCGTGCCGCAGGATCAGGCCGCCCTGTTCGCCCTGCTCGGCGGCGACGACAAGGCGATCGCGAAGCTCGACGCCATGTTCGACTATGACGTCTCGACGCTCGACTACAGCCATGCCGAGGATATTGCCGGCCTGATCGGCCAATATATCCACGGCAACGAGCCCAGCCACCATGTCGCCTATCTCTACGTCCATGCCGGCGCCCCCTGGCGCACCCAGGCACGCCTCAAACAGATCGTCGAGAGCCAATACAGGCCGACGCCGGACGGCCTCTCCGGCAATGACGATCTGGGGCAGATGTCCGCCTGGCTGGTCTTCACGGCGCTCGGCTTCTACCCCGTCACCCCTGGCTCCAACCAATATGTGATCGGCCGTCCCTTCGTGGAGCGCGCGGTGCTCAACCTGCCCAACGGCAAGCGCTTCACCGTGGAGACCGAGGGGCTGTCGGACGCCAACGCCTATGTCGGCCGGGTGGTGCTGAACGGCGCGCCGCTCACCCGCACCTGGATCACGGACGCGGAGATCCGCGCGGGCGGGACGCTGCGGTTCGTGATGCAGGCTGAGCCGAATATGGCATGGGGCGCCAGGAAGGCGGCGCGGCCCTATTCGCGTTCGGTGGCCGGGGAGTGAGATCGAATTGGAAGCGCATGACCGTCACAGGCGCTGGTTTGGAGGCGGCAGTCCAGCGCCAGTGGTCCCAGCCGTCTAATGAAGATGCGGCAGCCGCCATTCTCCGATCAGCGCCCCGGCTCGCAGCGCGAAGATCGCGATCCCGGCAATCGCGCCCGCCATGTTCATGCGCAGCCCGAAACGGCGTATGAGCAGGACCATCAGCGCCGCGCCCGCCAATGCGGCAGTCGCCAGGAAGTCCTCGTGCAGGACATGGGGAACCCGCGCGCTGAGAACGTCACGCAGAATGCCCCCGCCGCATCCATTGACGGTGGCGATGATGACCACGCTGGCGCCGTTCAGCTTGTAATCGAGGCTTTTGCGAGCGCCTGCGAGTGCGGCAAGCGCCAGCCCGATCGCCTCGAACACATCGATCGCCAGCGGCGGGCTGAAGTCGCCTATTTGGCCAAAAGCGAGCGACGCGACGATGACGGCCGCCGTCGCCGCGACCGCGAGCGCGGCATAGCGCCAGTCGCGAAGCGCGGCGGGAGGATGCTCTCCCAGCAGCAGGTCGCGAATGACACCGCCTCCCACTGAACCGACGAAGGCCAGGACCAGGATCCCGAACAGATCGAAATCGGCCCTCACCCCGGTCAGCGCGCATTCCGCCGCCAGGACGAAGGTCGCTGCCAGATCGACGGCCGTCAGCACGCCGTCGCGCAAACGACTGTTGGTGGCTCCCATCAGTATCATCTCACCACCCTGTCACCGCCCCGGCGCTACGCCCTATCACATCGATGACAGACATGCACATGAGGGTCGAGGCGTTGGCCGTCCGGATCATGGAACGGACATTCGGCTTCGCCTGTTTGCTCAGCCTCGCCGGTCCGCAACGGTTCGCCGCTCGGCGCGCCCGAATCACCCTCAAAATGAACGGCGGCGCCAGAATTGTTCATTTGCCAGAAAGGTTGGTCTAAACAGTCAGGCACGCCATCGCCGAGGCCGCCTCACGAAAAGGTCGCGAACATGCGGGGCCGGTTGTGGTTTGAAGGAGTAGCGTCATGAGTATCATTTCCAGAAGGCCAACAGCTCCCTTCCTGTTCGCCATGCTCGCCTTGCCGGCGTGGGCCAGCCTGTCCGCGCAGGAGCAGGACATAGCCAATGGCGCGGAGGCGATCACCGTGATCGGCACGCCTCCGGCCGATCTGTCCGGATTGGCCGAGGGCCCCGAGATCGAAGGCTTCATTTCCGCGCGCAACGGCCAGCAGATGCAGGTCACCGGCGCCGACGGCACCCGCACGGAGATCCTCGTCGCTGATGCCACCGAGATCAAGGCGAGCGGGGGCTTTCTCGGCCTCGGTCGCACCGCGCTTGCCATGGACTCGCTGCTCAACGGGCTGCCGGTGAGCGTGAAAACCGTGCAATGGGGCGAAGGCCTGGTGGCGAGCCAGATCGACCTCAAGAGCAAGGACCTCAAGACCGCGACGATGATCCATACCGGCACGGCCCAGGGTTTTGCCGAGCAGACCGCTGCCACGGAGGCGCTGCGCGGCCGCGTGGGCGATATCGACCAGTATAATATCAAGGGCACGACGAACGTGTATTTCGACACCGGCAAGTGGAACCTGTCGGCTGATGCCGAGGCTTCCCTTTGCGCCGCTGCGAGCCAGGCCAAGGCGATGGACAACGCGCTGCTGCTCGTCGTCGGCTACACGGATTCGGTCGGGAGCGAGGAATATAACCAGACGCTCAGCGAAAGGCGGGCCGGCCGCGTCGTCAACTATCTCCAGCAGAAATGCGGCTGGGCGCCCTATCGCATGCTGACCCCCACCGGGATGGCCGAGGCGGACCCGCTCGCGGACAACAGCACGCCCGAAGGCAAGGCGCAGAACCGCCGCGTCTCGGTGAATATCCTGGTCAGCAAGGCTGTCGACGGCATGTAAGTGCACGGGGGCGGGCTGCGCCTGCCCCGAGAGGCCCGACAGGGATCGTCAGGTCGCATCCAAACTTGCCCGACAGGACCGTCCGGTCCGAATAGAACCTTCAGAACCTTTCGCGCCTTTCCCGCTGCCCATCGGGGGATGACTCCCGCCCCCAGCCTCCCTATATCCGCCCTCTTGCCAGGCGGTCGGGCGATCGCGGCGCGGGCCTGGCCCGTGTCGAGGAAAGTCCGGGCTCCACGAGACCACGGTGCCGGATAACGTCCGGCGGGGGCGACCCCAGGGACAGTGCAACAGAGAGCAGGTCACGCAGGCTTCGGCCCCGTGAACGGTGAAAGGGTGCGGTAAGAGCGCACCGCGTCCCCGGCAACGGCGGGCGGCACGGTAAACCCCACCGGGAGCAAGACCGAATAGGGGCGGCGCGCGGGGCTTCATGTTCCGCAGGGTCTGGCTCGGCCCGACCGCCCGGGTTGGTTGCTTGAGGCCGTCCGCAAGGGCGGTCCTGAGAGGAATGATCGCCCATCCGCTCGCGCGTCCCCATGGGGATACGGCAGCGGTGGACAGAACCCGGCTTACAGACCGCCTGGCAACAATCGAATGTGAAATCCGCGCGGCCATTGTCCTTGCGGCGCAACATGGAGCGATTAGACTCGACCGTTATGGCACGCAGCAGCCGATCCAATGACTGGGGCTTTCCCCGCTGGCGGGGCTATGGCTCCGCGCGCGAGGCGCAGACGGTGCGCCTGTGCGACCGGCACGGCTGCGACAAGCCCGGCGACTGCCCCGCGCCCAAATCGCCCAACAGCCCGGAGCGCTGGTATTTCTGCCAGGAACATGCCGCCGAATATAATCGCGGCTGGGACTATTTCGCCGGGCTCGACGAGGAGGAGCGCCAGGCGCGCATGCATGGCGAGCGACGCGATGCCTCCGGCTACCGGCAGAGCGCGCATCATCAATGGGCCGGCCCCGGTGACGGCAGCCGCTCGCGCGACGAGATGCGCGCGCTCGACGTGCTGGGGCTGGAGGTCGACGCCGATTTCGAGGCGGTCAAGAAGAGCTGGCGCACCCTCGCCAAGGAATGCCACCCGGACGTGCGCCCCGGCGATGCCGAGGCCGCCGAGCGCTTCCAGGCGATCCAGGCCGCCTATGAAGTGCTGCGCGTCGCCGAGGAGCGGCGGAGCTGGAAGCCCGCATGAGCGCCCGCCGCATCGCCAGCCGCTGGTCGAACGCGGTGCTGGTCTGCCGCAAATGCTCGAAGAAGCTGAAGGGCGGCGGCTTCGGCCCGGACGGCGACAAGCCGCTCGCCAAGGCACTGCGCAAGCATCTCCACCTGCGCAAGGACCGCAAGTCATCCGCCGGCATCATCGAGGTCGGCTGCCTGGACATCTGTCCCAGGCGCGCCGTTACCGTGATCGATACGCATCATCCCGACCAGTGGCTGATCGTGCGCCCCGGCGCCAATCTGGACGCGCTCGCCCATGAGCTGAGCCTCAAGGGAGAAGCCTGATGCGCAGCACCGCGGACGGCGTCACCGTGCGGCTCTACCATCTCTCCGAGGCGGAGGATGGCGGCGCGCGGACGCTGATGTACGGCCCCCTGCACGAGGCCCTCGCCATGGCCGCCCGCCAGAGCGAGGACATGCAGGCCGGCCCGTTCATCGCGACGGACAATGACGTGATCGCCTATCTCGACCTGATCGAGGGATGAGCGGCGATCCGTGGGAGAGGGAGCCGCGCGCCTTGTCATCCCTCCCCAAAGTCGCAATGATCCGGCATGGGGGTTCGGATCATAGCCGGGATGGCGGCACGCCCCCCTGCCGGGCAGGACTCAGCGGGCATCCTCGCTGGCCGAGAAACGGCGGCAGCGCCTGAGGCAGATGCTCAGCGGGAACAAGTATAAATGGCGGAGCCTCGAGGCTCTGTTGGCCGCCATAGGCGCGGATGAAACCACCACGGCCGAACTCCTGATCGAGATAGACGCGCGGGCTTCCATCGCCAATGGCAAATCATGGGCGCTCATATCCAGAGCGCCGTTCCCCGAGGATATGCAGCTGGACCGCTAGGTCGCTGCCTGGTGCGCCTGGAATGCCGGAATACTGGATGCCCCGCGAGGATTCGAACCTCGATTGACGGAGTCAGAGTCCGTAGTCTTACCTTTAGACGACGGGGCAGGAGGCCGCGCAGATAAGGCGCGGATTTCTGCGGGTCAAGCCCCCATGATGCGTGTCGATGGGACGAAATTGTCGTCCCATATGGGACAAAAACCGGCGTTCATGATTCGCCCCTGCCGGTTGCGGCCGCATGTCGTTCCTCTAATGTTCTCGCATGCGGCTGCGCGCGATGATCGATTCGGGGTGCGACCTGCGCCTGTGGTGCTTCCGTTGCGGCCGGGGCGAGACGCGCACGATCGCGGCATGCCGCCGGAGCCATGGCGCATGCTGCCCGCCGCTTGCCATGTGCGCCCGGCGCAGCTAGCGTGAAGGCAAGTCCCGGCGGATCGCCCGCCGGTCATGGAAGGCAAGGTTGGGCATGGCACAGGATGCCGGCCCCGCCCCGCGCGATGACTCCTGGTCCGGCACGTCGGTGCCGCGCGGCGGCGGGTGCAGCGAGACGGACACCAGGCGCGTGGGCGTCCGTGGCAATCTCGCCGCCATCGACCTCGGCACCAACAATTGCCGGCTGCTGATCGCCCGGCCCGAGGGCGGGCAATTCGTCATCGTCGACGCCTTCTCGCGCATCGTCCGGCTGGGCGAAGGGCTGGCGGCGACTGGCCGCCTGTCCGACGCCGCCATCGAGCGGACCATCTCCGCGCTCGCCGTCTGCGCAGAGAAGCTGCGCCGCCGGCGCGTGATGCTCGCCCGCTCGGTGGCGACCGAGGCCTGCCGCCAGGCCGCCAACGGCGCCGAGTTCGTGGCCCGCGTGCGGGAGGAGACCGGCATCATGCTGGATATCATCTCGGCGCGCGAGGAAGCGCGGCTCGCCGTGCTGGGCTGCCAGGCGCTGCTCGAGCCGGGGGATGGACCGGCGCTGGTGTTCGACATCGGCGGCGGCTCGACCGAGCTGGTGCTGCTGGAAGGCCATGGCGGCACGCTGCGCATCGTCGACTGGCTGAGCGCGCCGTTCGGCGTCGTCTCGCTCGCCGAGACCATTGCCGGCCATGGCGACGGACCGGACGGCCGCGCCGCCGCCTATGCGGACATGCGGGCGCGCATGCAGGGCGCCTTTGCGGGCTTCGCCAAGCGCCTGCCGGCCGTGCCGGGACTGCGCCTGCTCGGCACTTCGGGCACGGTGACGACACTGGCCAGCGTCCATCTCGGCCTCGCGCGCTACGACCGGCAGGCGGTCGACGGCCTGGCCGTGCCGGCGGCGGCGATGCGCGACATCGCCCGGCGACTCTCCGGCATGAGCCTGGCCGAGCGGATGAGCCTGCCCTGCATCGGCGACGAGCGCGCCGATCTGGTGGTGGCCGGCTGTGCGATCCTGGAGGGGATCCTGGACATCTGGCCGGCGGCCCGGCTCGGCGTGGCAGATCGCGGCATACGCGAGGGCATATTGCGCTCGCTGCTGGACAGCGCCGCCAACCGCCAGCTCGGTGCGGCCGGCTGATGGCGCGGGGCGACCGGCCAGCCGGCACGCGGGTGCGCACGGCGCGCGGCCGCACCGCGCAATCGACGCGCTGGCTCGCCCGCCAGCTCAACGATCCCTATGTGAAGCGCGCCAAGGCGGAAGGCTATCGCAGCCGCGCCGCCTACAAGCTCATTGAGCTGGACGAGAAATATGGCCTGCTCAAGGGCGCGCGCCATGTCGTCGATCTCGGCGTGGCGCCGGGCGGCTGGGCGCAGGTGGTGCGGCGCAAGCTCCCGGAGGCCAGGGTGGTCGGCATCGACCTGCTGCCGGTCGAGCCACTCGAGGGCGTCACGCTATTGCAGATGGACTTCATGGCCGATGAGGCGCCCGAGCGGCTGATCGCGGAACTGGGCGCCGCGCCGGACCTGGTCCTCTCCGACATGGCCGCCAATACGGTGGGCCACCAGCAGACCGACCATCTGCGCACCATGGCGCTGGTCGAGGCGGCGGCGGACTTCGCCATGCGCACGCTGCGGCCCGGCGGCGCCTTCGTGTCGAAGGTGTTCGCCGGCGGCACGGACACCGCCCTGCTCGCCCAGCTCAAGGCCGCCTTCGCCACCGTCAGGCATGCCAAGCCGCCATCGAGCCGCAAGGGGTCGGTCGAGTGGTTCGTGGTGGCGCAGGGCTTCAAGGGGCGCTGACCGGCGGGTCAGCAAGGACACCACAATCATATCCGTTATATAAAGCGCGATGCTCTGGTCCATGCGCAAGCGGATGCTTCTCTCCCCAGCTCGGCCAGTCGCTTCCACCGGAACGAAAGCAGAGCATGCTTATTTTTAGCATCGCACCGAATCGATGTCGGTTGTAGGGGCAATGGTCAGGAGGGACGCTTCGCATGGCCGCAGGGGCGAAAGGCACATTCCGATCCTTCGCCAACCGCAATTTCCGCCTGTGGGTGGGCGCGAGCTTCGTTTCCAATATCGGCGGGTGGATGCAGGGCACGGCGCAGACCTGGCTGGTGCTCACCGAGCTCACCGATCACAGCGCCGGCGCGGTCGGGCTCGTCACCGCGCTGCAATTCCTGCCGCAAGTGCTGCTGGTCGTGCTCACCGGCACGCTGGCCGACCATGTCGACCGACGCAAGCTGCTGCTCGCCATCCAATGCGGCATGGCGACACTGGCGCTGGCGCTCGGGCTGGTGGTGCTGAGCGGTGTCGTGCAGCTCTGGCATGTCTATGTCTTCGCCTTCCTCCTCGGCTGTGGCATGGCCTTCGAGGCGCCGGCGCGGCACAGCTTCGTGGCCGAGCTGGTCGGCGACGGCGACATCGGCAATGCCGTCGCTCTCAATGGCACCGCCTTCCAGCTCGCGCGCACCGTGGGGCCGGCGATCGCCGGCATGTCCATCGCACTGTTCGGCACGGGCTGGGTGTTCATCATCAATGCCCTTTCCTATGCCGGCGTGATCGCCACGCTGATGCACATGCAGGTGGTCGACCGGCATGAGGAACATGGCGAGGGGCGCGGCCGGGTCCGCCTGCTCGACGGTTTCCGCTATGTGCGCGGCCGGCCGGACATCCGCACCGTGTTCCTGATGCTGTTCTTCATGGGCACGCTGGGCATGAATTTCGGCGTGTTCATTTCGGTCATGTCGGTCGCGGTGTTCCACAAGGGCGCCGCCGAATATGGGCTGCTCACCTCGGTGATGGCGGTCGGCTCGGTCACCGGCGCGCTGCTCGCCGCGCGGCGCGAGCGGCCGCTCATGCAGCATCTCATCGGCGGCACGGCGCTGTTCGGCAGCGCGATGACGCTGGCCGCCCTGGCGCCCAGCTTCCTCGTCTTCGGCCTGTTGCTGATGCTGGTCGGCGGTGCCTCGCAGACCATGCTCACCTCCGCCAACGGCTTCGTCCAGCTCTCGACGGACCGGACCATGCGCGGGCGGGTCATGGCCATCCATGTCGCCATCCTGTTCGGCGGCCTGCCGCTCGGCGCACCACTGGTCGGCTGGGTGGCGGATCATGCCGGACCGCGCTGGGCAATGGAGCTGGGCGCGCTGGCCGGGCTTGCCGCGGCGCTGGTCGGCATCGCCTATATGGTCCGCGTCCGGGGCATGCGCATCGTCTGGGACCATGGGCCGCGCGTCGAGCTTCACCGCGATCCCTATCAGCAGCAGGAGCGGCTGCTCGGATAAGGGGCAGGGACGCGCGGCGCGATTGCCTGCCATGGGCACAACGGATAGAGGTGCGGCCATGACTCCGCGTCTACGCTTCCTCATCCTTCTCCTTGCCGCGACGCTCGGCAGCGGCGCGGTCGCCCAGCCGCGCGCCGCGCCGTTCACGCTGGTCGAGACCGGAGCGGGCTTCAACCGGCTGGCGGATGCCGTCAGCGCGATCGGGGACGGCACGGGGACGATCCTGATCGCGGACGGCACCTATCGCGAATGCGCGGTGCAGAGCGCCGGCACCATCACGCTGAAGGCCCGCACGCGCGGCGCCGCCATCTTCGACGGCACGACCTGCGAGGGCAAGGCGGCGCTGGTGCTGCGCGGCGCCGGCGCGACGATCGACGGCCTGGTCTTCGCCAACCTGCGCGTGCCGGACGGCAATGGCGCGGGCATCCGGCTGGAGCGGGGCGACCTGGCCGTCAGCTACGCGACGTTCCGGGACAGCGAGGAAGGCATCCTCACCGGCAATGACGAGACCGGCCGGATCACCATCGACCGCTCGACCTTCCACCGCCTCGGCCGCTGCGACCGCGATCTCGACTGCGCGCACGGCATCTATATCGGCCATTATGGCGCGCTGACCGTCACTCGCTCGCGCTTCGAGGCGGGCAATGGCGGCCATTATGTGAAGAGCCGCGCGCTGCGCATCGACATCAGCGACAACAGCTTCGACGACAGCCAGGGCCGCGCGACCAACTACATGATCGACCTGCCCGCCGGCGCGACCGGCCGGATCGACGGCAATGTAATGGTGCAGGGCCGCGACAAGGAGAACTACAGCGCCTTCATCGCGCTGGGCGCCGAGGGCGGCGAGCAGAGTTCGGATGGGCTGGAGATCAGCGGCAACCGGGCGAGCTTCGTCCCCGGCGTGGTGCGCGCCAGTGCCTTCCTCGCCGACTGGACCGGCGCACGGATCGCGCTCGGCGACAATGTGCTGGCGCAGGGCATCAGCCGCTACGAGCGGCGTTAGAGTGATTTCGAGCCAGATGGAATCATCTGGCGACTCGGAAATCACGGCAAACAAAGGAATTTCCAGACTCGTTCCGGTTCAAGTTGAACCGGAACGAGTCTGGAGCGCTCAGCCCGCGTCGCCGCCCAGCGCCCGGACCAGATCGATCGCGGCCTGAAGCTGGGCGGTGCGGACCTGGATGGCGGCGCGCTGGGCGTCCAGTGCACTGGTCTGGGCGACGACCACCTCCAGATAATCGGACGCGCCGTCATGATAGCGGGTGAGCGCCAGGTCGAGCGTGCGCTGCGCCGCCGCCGCCGCGTCATCACTGTCAGTCGACTGGGCGGCGAGATGGCGGTTGGCGGCCAGCGCATCCTCCACCTCGCGGAAAGCGCCGAGCACCGTGCCGCGATAGCTTGCCGCGGCCTCGTCATATTGCGCGCGCGACAGGCGCACCCGCGCTGCCCGCCGGCCGCCGTCGAACAGGTCGACGAGCGCGGAGAGCGGTCCCAGACCCCAGAAGCTGGAGGGTGTGTCCAGCAGCTGCCCATGCGACGCTTCCCAGCCGCCGGAGAGGCCGAGCGTCACGGTCGGGAAGAAGGCGGCGCGCGCCACGCCGATCTGCGCATTGGCGGCGTACATGCGCCGCTCGGCCGCGGCGATGTCCGGCCGGCGCTGGAGCAGGACCGAGGGGCTTTCCGGCGGGAGGGCGGGCGCCTGTGCCAGCCCTTCGACCGGCGCGATCGAGAAGCCGGACGCGACCTCGCCGACCAGCGCCGCAATGGCATGTTCGGTGATGGCGCGCTGCCGGGCGATGTCCGACATCTGCGCGCGGGCCGTCGAGAGCACGGTCTGGGCCCGATTGACGTCGATGCCCGAAGCGATGCCGCCATCATGACGGGTGGTGGTGAGTTCGAGCGCGCGAGAGTTCGCCTCCACGGTCTGGCGGAGCAGCGTCGCCTGCGCGTCCAGTCCGCGCAACTCGAAATAGGCATTGGCGAGCGCCGCCTGGAGGCTGAGCCGCACCGCTTGCAGGTCCGCCGCGCTGGCTTGCGCCTCCGCCCGTCCGGCACGCACGGCATTGCGGACCCGGCCCCATAGATCGAGCTCATAGGCCAGCGTCCCGCCGACCGTGACGTCGGTATATTCGCTTGCCTCGAGGGCGCCGGGGCGGCGCGCCGACGTGCGCTCGCGCACAAGGTCCGCGCCGGCCGAGAGCGTCGGGAACAGGTCCGCGCGGCTCTCGCGCGCGGCCGCGAGCGCGGCGTCCAGCCGGGCCACGGCGGCGGCGAGATCGGGGCTGGCCTGCGCCATGCGCGTCTCGAGATCGTCGAGCACCGGATCGCCGAACATCGACCACCAGGGGCCGCGATCGTCCGTATCGGCGGGCGCGGCCTGCACCCAGCCGGCGGGCGTCTCCTTATAGGCCTCCGGTATGGTCATCTGCGGCGGCGCATAGTCCGGCGCCATCGAACAGGCTGCTACGGACAACAGCAGCGGGAGCAGCAGCACAGGGCGAGATGGAAAGGCATATGCGCCCCGGGCACCTGCTTTCGCAGGAGCGCAGGCAGGGTCCAGATGGGCGGCACGCACCCTATTTGCCGGCACTGGCATTCTCCACGCGAACCGTGTCGCCGGTCGCCAGTGCGTCGGGCGGCGTGACGATGACGCGCTCGCTGCCGGTCAGGCCCTGCGTGATCTCGACGAACTGGCCTTCGTCCCGACCGATCGTGACCGGCTTCACCGTCACGCGGCCGCGCCCGTCCACAATGCCGATCGCCGGACCAGATTCACGGAACAGCAGCGCCGAGGACGGCACGCGCACGCTGCCGCTGCTGCCCGCGATCGGCAGCGTCACCTGCGCGAAGGCGCCCGGCTTCAGCGCGCCGTCCGGATTGTCCGCCTGCAGCTCGATGAGCACGGTGCCGGACTGCGGATCGACCGCGCCGGCGCTGCGCGTCATCACCGCGTCGAAATTGCGGCCGGGGTGCTCGGGCAGGCTGAGCTTGACGTGCATGCCGGTATTGATCTGCCCGGAAACCGCCTGCGGCACGCGCACATAGATGCGCATCCGGTGGACGTCGGAGACAGTGAAGAGCGGCTGCGCGCCGACGCTGCCCGCCGTCACCAGCGCGCCGATCTGCGCCGAGCGGCTCGTCACCACGCCGGAGAAGGGCGCGACGAGCCGCGTGAAGCCCTGCAGCGCGGCAAGGCGGTTGACATTGGCGCGCTGGGCATTGGCGACGGCGGTCTTGGCGGCGAGATCCCCCGCCTTCTCGTCGGCTTCCTGCCGGGAGACGGCATCCTTGGCGAGCATGGTCGCCCAGCGCTCGGACGTGCTGCGGGCAAGCTGCTGCTCTGCGAGCGCGGTCTGATAGTCTGCGCGCGCCTGCGCCAGCTGCTGGTCGACTTCCGGCGCGTCGAGGATCGCCAGCGTCTGCCCGGCGCGCACCCGGTCGCCGATGTCGACCAGCCAGCGGCGCACATAGCCATTGGTGCGCGCATAGATGGGGGCGCTGTTGAATGCCTGGACATTGCCCGGCAGCACGAGCCCGCCGCCATCCTCGGCATCCTTGGCGCCAGGCGCGCGGTTGGGCTGCATCACAGCAACGGTGGGGATCGCGGCGTCGGCGGCGACTTTCTCCAGCTCGGCGTCGGCGCCGCTGCGCACGGCGATGCCGACCGCCGCCACGCCGAGCGCGACAAGCGCCGCGCCGATGCCGACGCGCTTCAGGATACGGTTCTGCTGCTGCTCGTCAGACATGAGCGAGTTCGATCTCCCTGGCGGACTGGGTGTCCGGCCGGCCGCGCCGGTGGACGAAGCTGAAGATGGTGGGAACGAAGAACAGGGTGGCGAAGGTCGCGACCAGCAGGCCACCAATCACGGCGCGGCCGAGCGGCGCGTTCTGCTCGCCGCCCTCGCCCAGGCCGAGCGCCATGGGCAGCATGCCGATGATCATCGCCAGCGCCGTCATCAGCACCGGGCGGAAGCGCACCTGGCCGGCCTCCAGCGCCGCCTTGACCGAGTCGCCCAGCTCGGCGAGCCGCTCGCGCGCGAAGCTCACGACCAGGATCGAGTTGGCGGTCGCCACGCCCATGCACATGATCGCGCCGGTGAGCGCGGGCACGGAGAGGGTCGTGCCGGTCACGAACAGCATCCAGACGATGCCGGCCAGCGCGCCGGGCAGCGCGGTGATGATGACGAACGGATCGAGCCAGCTCTGGAAATTGACGACGATCAGCAGGTAGATCAGCACCACGGCGGCGAGCAGGCCGTAGCCGAGGCCGGAGAAGGCGGTGTTCATCGTCGCATATTGGCCGCGGACCGTGACGGTGACGCCCTCCGGCTTTTCCTTTTCGAGCGACTTGATCGCCGCCCGGACGTCGCTTGCCACGGCGCCCAGGTCGCGACCCGAGGGCGTCGCGTAGATATTGACCACCGGCGTGATGTCATAGTGGCTGACCACCGCGCTGGTGTTGCCGCGCTCGACCTGGCTGAGCCCGCCCAGCGTCTGCGCTATCGCGCCAGCGCCGTTGGTCACCGGCAGGTTGTTGAGCGCGGCGATCGAATCGATCCGATATTCCGGCGCCTGCGAGACGACCGGATAGGACACGCCGTTCTGCGGATTGAGATAGAAGACCGGCGAGGTCTGCGAGCTGCCGGCCAGCGATCCGGCGACGCTGTTGGTCACGTCGCGCTCGGTGAGGCCATATTGGCCGGCGCGCACGCGGTCGACATTCACGCTGAGCTGCGGGTAGCGCGCCGGCTGCTGGATGCGCACGTCCGCCGCGCCGGGGATCCCGCGCATTTTGCGCAGCAGCTTGTTGGCATAGGCGAAGTTCGCCTGCGTGTCGCGGCCGCGGATCTGCACGTCGATCGGCGCGGGCGAGCCGAAGTTCAGGATCTGGCTGGTGATATCCGCCGGCAGGAAGGAGAAGGTGCGGCCGGGGAACGCCTTGGGCAGCTCGCGACGCAGGGTCTCGACATGGGCGTCCGTGGGCCCATGGCCTTCCTTGAGCGCGATATAGACGTCGCCATCCTGCGGGCCGATGGTGCCCGAGATGTTATAGATCATGTTGATGCTGCTGGCGGGCAGGCCGATATTGTCGGCGATCGACTCCAGCTCGCTCGCCGGGATCAGCTCGCGGACCTTGCGCTCGATCCGGTCGAACTCGGCCGCCGTCGTCTCCAGCCGCGAGCCGACCGGCGCGCGCACATGCATCATGATCTGCCCGGAATCGACGCTGGGGAAGAAGTTGCGGCCCAGGAACGGCACCAGCGCGAAGGAGAGCAGCACCACGACGAGGAAGCCGAGCATGAAGGGCTTGCGCGCGGCCAGCGCCCGCCCGAGCAGATCGACATAGCCGGCGCGGAACCGCTCGAAACGATGCTCGAAGCCGCGCTGGAAGCGGACCAGCGGGTTGCGCGAGCCGGGCTCGCCGGCGAGATGCTCGTCCTCGTCGCCGGGCTTGTGAGGCCGCAGCAGATACATGGCCATGGTCGGCACCAGCGTGCGCGAGAGGATGAAGGACGCGATCATCGCGAATACGACCGACAGCGCCATCGGCACGAACAGGAAGCCGGCGACGCCCGGCAGGAAGAACATCGGCACGAACACGATGCAGATGCAGAGCAACGAGACGAAGGCCGGCGTCACGATCTGCGCCGCGCCGTCCATGATCGACTGGATGACGCCCTTGCCCTGCTCCAGATGATAGTTGATGTTCTCGATCGTCACCGTCGCATCGTCGACCAGGATGCCGACCGCCAGCGCCAGGCCGCCCAGCGTCATCACGTTGAGCGTCTGCCCGAAGGCGGCGAGCAGGCCGGTCGCCGCCAGCACCGAGAGCGGGATGGAGAGGGCGATGATGACCGTCGAGCGCCAGGAGCCGAGGAACAGCAGGATCATCAGCGAGGTGAGCGCCGCGGCGATCGCGCCTTCCTTGACCACGCCCTCGACCGCCGCAGAAACGAAGATCGACTGGTCGCCGACCGGCGAGACCTTGAGGCTGGAAGGCAGGCCGGCCAGCACTTCCGGCAGCTTGTCCTTGATGCCCTGGATGATCGCCAGCGTGGAGGTCGCGCCGTTCTTGAGCACGGTCATCAGCACCGAGCGCTGCCCGTTCACATGCACGACATTGGTCTGGGGGCCGCTGCCGTCCCGCACATGGGCGATGTCGCGCATGTGGACGGTGGCGCCGTCGACCACCGCGACCGGCAGGGCATTGAGCGCCTCCACCGAGTCCGGCGCGTTGTTGAGCTTCACCACATATTGCGCCGAGCCGATCTTCACGAAGCCGGCCGGATTGATCTGGTTCTGCTCGGCGATGGCGTTGGTGACGTCCTGCGCGGCGAGCCCGCGCGCCGACAGCGCCTCGGGATCGAGATCGATCTGGATCTGGCGCTGCTTGCCGCCGAACGGATAGGGCACTGCCGCGCCCGGCACGGTGATGAGCTGCGTGCGGATCTGGTTCATGGCGAAGTCGTTGAGCTGCTGCTCGGACAGGCCCTCGCCGGACAGGGCGAGCTGGATGATCGGCACGGTGGACGCGCTGTAGTTGGTGATGAACGGCGGCGTGGTGCCCGGCGGCATCTGGCGCACGATCGTCTGCGAGATGGCGGTCACCTGCGCATTGGCGGTGCGGATGTCGGCGTCCGGCTGGAAGAAGATCTTCACGATGCCGAAGCCGGAGATGGACTGGCTCTCGACATGCTCGATATTGTTGACCGTGGTGGTCAGCGCGCGCTCATAGTTGGTGGTGATGCGGCCCGCCATGTCCTCGGGCGGCAGGCCGGCATATTGCCAGGCCACGCCGATCACGGGGATGCGGATCTCCGGGAAGATGTCCACGGGCATCCGCAGCGCGGCCAATATGCCCCCGATCGCGATGAGCAGTGCCATCACGATGAAGGTCAGCGGCCGTGTGAGCGCGATGCGCACGATGCCGATCATTCACAGCTCCGAGATTTCCATGGACAGGCGCGAACCCTCTCCGTTTTCCGCGCGCATCCGTGAGATTTGCGGGTGTGGAACGATCCGGCGCCGTTCCTGTCACCACGAGAACGGTTGCATTGCAAAATGGATTGATCCTTGTCCAATATGCGATACGGCATGATCCAGACGAAAGGCGAATGAATGGAGCTGCGACAGCTGCGTTATTTCGTGCGCGTGGCCGAGGAATTGCACTTCGGGCGTGCCGCCGCGCTGCTCGGCATTTCGCAACCGCCGCTCAGCCAGCAGATCCGCGCGCTGGAGGAGGAACTGGGCCTCGCCCTGTTCGAGCGGACCAGCCGGCGCGTGAAGCTGACCGAGCCGGGGCGGCTGTTCCTCACGGAAGCGCGGCGGACGCTCGAGCAGGCGAATCGCACCATGGAGATCGCCCGGCGTGCGCGCCTGGGTCAATATGGCGAGCTGTCGATCGGCTTCACGGCATCCGTGCCCTTCGTGCCGGACGTGGCGAGCGCGCTGTTCCGCTTCCGCGAAGCGCATCCCACCGTCCATCTCCAGTTCGACGAGCTGGCGCGCCCCGCACAGATCGCCGCGCTCACCGACCGCCGTCTCGATCTCGGCTTCATCCGCAGCGCGGAGGAACCGGCGCTGCCGCCGGGCCTGGTCGCCACCGCCTTCCTGGAGGAGGATCTCCTCGTCGCGATGCGCGCCGACCATCCACTGGCGCGGGGCAATGAACGCATCCCGATCACGGCGATCGCCCGGGAGCCGTTCATTCTCTATGACCGGCGGGCCGGTGCGGGCTTCAACGACCATCTGTTCACGCTGTTCCGCAACGCCGGCCTCGAGCCACGCATCGCGCTCGAGACCGGCGGACCGACGGCGCTGCTCGGCCTCGTCGCCGCCGGCTTCGGGCTGACCGTCGTCGCCCGTTCGCTGACCGCGCTGCATCTCGACAAGGTCGTCTATCGCGAGATCGATTGCGTCAATGCGATCAGCCGGCTCTGGCTCGTCCATCATGAAAGCATGTCCCCGGCCTGCCAGTCGCTCGTCGCGATGATCACTGGCGCCGACGGCGGGTAGCCATTCTACTCCCGCTTGCGGGGTCGGGGAGGCTTCCAGGCGCTGCGCCGTGCCCGATCGCCCTAGGCACCCGCTTCCGCAGGCTCCTCCTCGTCCTTCTCACGGAACTGCACTTCGCTGCAGGGCGCATCGCTTCCGAAATCGGCCGTGGTGGAATCGCAGGTCCAGCCGCGATACCAGAGGTCGTTGGCGTCCTTGACCGCGCCGATATAGTCGGTGGCGACCATGAAGCTGCCCAGCGTCGAGGCGTCGAAGGCGGGCACGTTGGTCTCGTTGGGCCCGTTCACGAACAGATTGACGAGCGAGGAGGCAAAGGCGGGATTGTTGTTATACTCCGCCAGCTCGAAGAAGGAGCGGATCGTCGCGGCAGGCACGTTTCCGTCCTCGACATAGGGATCGGCCCCGCAGCTGAGCACGACCGAGCGGAAGACCGGCGGGCCCTGATCCTGCAGCGTGGAATCGGGTCCGCGCGTCGTGGCGCCGTCCGTCTCGTCGATGTCGATGCAGGCGCCCGGCGTCACCACGATGCCGTTGACCAGCGTATAGTCCGTGCCGCCCCGCAGCAGGATGGCGCTGTTCGCATGGGTCGAGCGCTGGATGAAGGTGAAGTTGGCGAGGCGCGTCCACTGGCGCGGCAGCGAATCCTCACTGCCGTCCGAATCCGCCTCGATCATGTCGTCGCCGGAATTGCCGCCCATGCGCTGCGCGGCGATGACGAACTGAGCGAAGCCCTGATAGCCCTGGTCGGTATCGAAGCTGTCGTCGTCATTGCCGGTGAGCACCAGATATCTGACATTGGCCCGGCCGCCGAACGTCTCGATGCCGTCGTCCGAGCTGTTGTGCACCTGGATATGGTCGAGCAGTGTGCCGCTGCCGACGCCGGCGAGCGTCAGGCCGTTGATCTCCTGATCGGGCGCGAGCTCGAAGCCGGCATAGCGGATCTGAACATATTGCAGCGCGCCGCTGCTGTCGTCCGGCGTGCCGCCGCCATAGAGCGTGCTGGAAAGGCCTTCATAGCCCTGCTCGCAATTGGCCGAGCCGCCGGGCACATTGGCGAGGCAGTCCGAAATGGGCGCGCGGCCGAGCAGGATCACGCCGCCCCACTGGCCCTGGCTGTCGTCGGTGGCGAGGCCTTCCAGATTGGCGCGGCTGGTGAAGATGATCGGCGCCTGCGCCGTGCCGACCGCCTGCAGCTTGGAGCCGCGATTGACCACCAGATAGTCGAGCCCGCCGGTGCCGAACACGACCACGCCGGGCTCGATGGTCAGCGTCACCGGGATGCCTGAAGGATCGCGGCCGTCGCCGCCCACGTCGCGGCCGACCTCCACGCGCCCGGACAGCGAATAGACGGTGCCCGGGCGGTTGGGCAGCGTGAGGTCCGCGACGATCCGGTCGGGCAGCACGCAGTTGCGCTTGTCGGCGATGACGCCGCCATTGTCGAAATCGGAGGGGCAATCGGATGCCGGTACGCCGGGCGTCGGCGAAGGCGAGGGAGACGGCGAAGGCGTCGGCGTCGGCCCGGCATCGCCGCCATCGCTGCCGCAGGCGGTCAGCAGCGCGCAGGCACTCGCCATCAGCAGCATCGAAATCCGGCCGGTCACTGCACGCATCTTGTCCTCGCTTGCCATCGGGGACGCAGTGCCCCGCGATCCGGCTAGAGCATGGCCGGCTTACAGATTTTTGACCGAATGGCGGCCCGAATGTCCGGGCGTCAACATATTGTCATCGCACGATGCGATGTCCGATCGCCCAAAGCCAGGACGAGAATGCCCATGAACCCGCCTTCCGACGCCGAGCCGACTTTCACCATGGACCGCATCAAGCAGGAGATCGCCGACAGTTTCGACGAGGAACTGGAGATGGAGATCGACGAGAGCCGGCTCGAGGACCTGCTCACCGACATGGAGGAGCATCCCGAGCGCGAGCAGCTCGAGCGGCGCCTCTATTTCCGTGAGCTGTTCCGCCTGCAGCACGAGCTGGTGCGGTTGCAGGACTGGGTGGTGCACAAGGGGCTCAAGGTGGTCGTCATCTTCGAGGGTCGCGACTCGGCCGGCAAGGGCGGCGCCATCAAGCGCATCACCCAGCGGCTCAATCCGCGCGTCTGCCGCGTGGCCGCCCTGCCCGCCCCCAATGAGCGCGAGCGCACCCAATGGTATTTCCAGCGCTATGTGCAGCACCTCCCGGCCGCCGGTGAGATCGTGCTGTTCGACCGCAGCTGGTACAATCGCGCCGGCGTCGAGCGGGTGATGGGCTTCTGCGGCGAGGAGGATGTCGAGGAATTCTTCCGTTCCGTGCCGGAGTTCGAGCGTATGCTGGTCCGCTCGGGCATCATCCTGATCAAATACTGGTTCTCGATCACCGACGAGGAGCAGCAGTTCCGCTTCCAGATGCGCATCCAGGACCCGCTCAAGCAGTGGAAGCTCTCGCCGATGGACGTCGAGTCCCGCCGCCGCTGGGAGGACTATACCCGCGCCAAGGAAGCGATGCTGGAGCATACCCATATCCCCGAGGCGCCCTGGTGGGTGGTCGAGGCCGTGGACAAGAAGCGCGCGCGGCTCAACTGCATCGCCCATCTGCTCGACCAGATCCCCTATGGCGACGTGCCCAAGGACCCGGTGGTGCTGCCGGCGCGCGTGCGTCACGCGGACTATATCCGTCATCCCGTCCCGGCGGATATGTACGTGCCCGATCGCTATTGAGAGGCGATCATGCCGTTTGCAAGTCCGACGCTTCATTGCGTGTCGGCCTGCTTTCCAGTTCCCGCCCTCGCATCCTCTCCGGCTCAGGCATAACGGAGAGGTTGTGGAAATTGTGCCCCACACAGTCGAAAAGAGCACTCTCGACAGCCATTTCGACACGCTCGATGGTGGAATGAACCACGTGCCGTTCCACCTCGAACCGAGGTCCAAACCGATCCGCTTAGCGGCGCATGAAACCCATCCAGCGCAGCAGCCAGTAGCTCGCGGCCGCCGCGCCGAGGGCGATCAAGGTGGCGACGAGCGTGCCGTGCGGCGCCTCCAGGAACGGCATGCCGCCGGTATTCATCCCGAAAATGCCGGTGACGAGCGTCGCCGGCAGCATGAGGGCAGTGATGATCGAGAGGATGTAGAGATTCTGGTTGGTCCGCTGGGTCTGCTGGATGTCGATCTCCTCCCGCAGCAGATGTAGCTGGCCCTGGCCGCCCAATATGTCCGCGTCGAGCGACTGCAGCCGCTGCACCAGCTTCTCGACCGTCGGCAGCAGCGCCTCGGGCAGGCCTTCATCTTCCTCCAGCCGCTGGAACACCGCGCGCATGCCGGCGAGAAGGCGGTGCAACTGGGCCATCCGGCGGCGGATATGGATGAGATCGCGCGCGCTCGGCGCACCACGCCCTTCCAGGAAATGGTCCTCGGCATGCTGGATCTTCACGATGAGATTGCGGCTGATATCGGTCACATTCTCGGCGATCGCGCCGATCAGCAGATCCAGCGCCTGGGCCGGTCCGGGCGGCGTGGCGCTACGCTCGAGCCGCTTGCGCGCGATGTCGGCGGAGCGCAGCGGATGTGACCGGCTGGTCAGCATGAGGCTGGGCGTCAGCGCCACTCGTAGCGCACCGACATGCTCGGTATCGGCAATGTCGAAATCGCGCTCGAAATCATGCAGCACGCAGCCGACCGCATCGCCGTCGACCAGCGCGCGCTGATGCATGTCGGGCGCGAGCATCAGCTCCCGCACCGGAAGCGGCAGCGCCTCCAGCCGCTCGATCCACACCCGCGTGCCATGATCGGCGAGATTGAGATGCAACCAGCGGAAGCTGCCGGCAGGCGAACCATCGCAGGAAGGAACGGAGACGGCGCCTCCGTCCGTGAAGTCGAGCCCCCAGATCAGCCCGGGCCCGACTGGCTGGCCGGGCAGAGCCAGGCGAGGCAGCGGGACGTCGGGCGCTGTCGTAAGACGCTCCTCAGGCGAACAGCTGCGAGAGGATGAAATAGAGCATGCCGGCGAGCAGGATCGATACCGGCAACGTCAGCACCCAGGCCATCACCAGGTTGCGGATCGTGCTCATCTGCAGGCCGGACCGGTTCGCCGCCATGGTGCCCGCGACGCCGGAGGAGAGCACATGGGTGGTCGACACCGGCAGGCCGAGATGATCGGCGCCGAAGATCGTGCCCATCGCGACCAGCTCGGCCGAGGCGCCCTGCGCATAGGTGAGGTGCGACTTGCCGATCTTCTCGCCCACCGTCACGACGATGCGCTTCCAGCCGACCATCGTGCCGAGGCCGAGCGCGAAGGCGACCGCCACCTTCACCCAGGTCGGGATGAAGCGCGTGCCCGCGTCGAGCTGTCCCTTATAAGTGTTGAGCGCCGTCATGCTCTGCTCGGAGAGGCCGGCGGCCTTCTCCTTGCCGAGACGCTTGATCGCTTCGGAAGCGAGATACATGTCGTTGCGGATATTGTTCACCGCTTCCGCCGGCACCTTGGCGAGCGAGCCATATTCCTGCACCTGCCGGTCCACGTCGCGGATCAGCACGCCGAGCGCCGGGAGGGTCTGCGGGGTGAACTGCTTGTCCGAGATATAGTGTGTCACGAAGCCGCGCGCCTGCTCGGGCGTCTCCGTGGCCGGCGCGGCCTGGCCCAGAGCCGTGGCGGCGGCGGCGGAGCTGGTGTGGAACTCCGCCGTGTAGCGCTCGGGCACCGCGCGGTTGAGCGCATAGGCGGTCGGCACGGTGCCGATCAGGATGAGCATGATGAGGCCCATGCCCTTCTGCCCGTCATTGGAGCCATGCGCGAAGCTGACGCCGGTGCAGGTGAAGATGAGCAGCGCCCGGATCCACCAAGGCGGCGGCAGGCCGTCCTTGGGCTCCTGATAGAGCGCCTCGTTGCGGATCAACACCTTCATCGCCAGGAACAGCAGCGCGGCGACGCCGAAACCGATCAACGGCGAGAAGAGCAGCGCCTGGCCGATCTCCGTCGCCTTGCTCCAGTCGACGCCGGCCGTCCCGCTCTTGCCGTGCAGCATGGCATTGGCGACGCCCACGCCGATGATCGAGCCGATCAGCGTGTGCGAGCTGGACGAGGGGATGCCCAGCCACCAAGTGGCGAGGTTCCAGACGATCGCGGCGATGAGCAGCGAGAACACCATCGCGAAGCCGGCGCTGGAGCCGACCTGCAGGATGAGCTCCACCGGCAGCAGCGAGACGATGCCGAACGCCACCGCACCGGTCGAGAGCAGCACGCCGAGGAAATTGAAGAAGCCCGACCAGACCACCGCGACATTGGCCGGCATCGCATTGGTGTAGATGACTGTCGCGACGGCGTTGGCGGTGTCGTGGAAGCCGTTCACGAACTCGAAGCCGAGCGCGATCAGCAGCGCGATGAACAGCAGGATGAAGGGCAGATAGGTCGTGGCGTGCATGCCGGCGGAGCTGGTGTCCGCATAGATGCTGTAGGCGACGTAGATGATCGCTGCGAGGATCGCCGCGCCGAAGCCCATGGTCCCGACGACCCCGAGCCCTTTGTCGAGATCCGGGCGAGCCGGCGTTTTGCCTATAACCGTCGTCGCGTTCATCTGGGTTGCCCTCGCTGATATCTTTGGCACCCGGTTAGGAAGCTTGTGTGACAGTTTGGAGGCTCACGGCCGATCAATTGCGCACGGCGATACACAAGATCGTCATGAACCCGTGACACGAGCGGTAACGATCCGGACATGTCCGGACATCAACGGGGTTTCTTGATGCGAACATATCCGATGCTCCGCAATCTTGCGGCCGCAGCAATCCTCGCGACGCCGACCGCGGTGATGGCGCAGTCCGAGTCGGGCGGCGCGACTCAGCCGAGCGAGAGCGCGCTCGCCGAGGAAGTCGCCCGGTTGCGCGCGGAAGTCGAAGAGCTCAAGGCGACGATGCGGGCGATGCAGGCCAGCGGCCGCGTCGCGGAAGCGCCGCCCGCCGCGGCCACCGCGCCGCCGCCGGCCGCGCCGGCCCCCGCACCCCAGGTCGCGCAAGGCCAGGCTACGCCGGAGCCGGTGCGGATCACCTTCAAGGGCGCGCCGGAGTTCACGAGCTCGGACGGCTGGAGCTTCAAGCCGCGCGGGCGCATCCAGGTCGACGCCGGCTATCTGTCGGCGCCCGGCTCGCGCGCCAGCGGCCAGAGCGACGGACGCGGCTTCACCAGCCGCATCCGCCGCGCCTTCATCGGCGCCCAGGGCACGATCCCCGGCGGCTTCTCCTATCGCGCCGAATTCGACCTCGCCAACAACAACGTAAGCGGCAACGACGTCTTTCTGAGCTATGACCATGGCCCGATCAACGTCACGATCGGCCAGCATCATCCCTTCACTTCGATGGAGCAGGTCGAATCGGACCTGTTCCTCTCCTTCCTGGAGCGGGCGTCCTTCATCCAGGCATTCAACCTGGAGCGGCGCGTCGGCGTCTCGGCCGGCTTCCACACCAACACCATCATGGTCAATGCCGGCGTGTTCACGGACGACATCTCGGCGCTGGGCAATGACGGCAACAAGAGCGTGAGCTTCGACGGACGGCTGGTGTGGATGCCCAAGTTCGGCGATCTCCAGCTCCATTTCGGCGGATCGGCCCACTATCGCGAGCTGGGCCGCTTCCAGGCCGGTCTCGGCCTGCAATATCGCGCCAAGCCGGGACTGGGCACCACCGACATACGCTATGTCGACACCGGCGTGCTGACCGTCAACGCCGAGACCCATATCGGCACCGAGTTCGCGGCCAAATGGCGCCGCCTGCACGTGGCGGGCGAAGCCGCCTGGCTGCATGTCGACCGTCCGGGCGATGCCGATCCCACCTTCTTCGGCGGCTATGCCGAGGTGGGCTTCTTCCTGACGCCGGACAGCCGGACCTACAAGGGCGGCACGTTCGATCGGACGACGCCCTCCCGCCCGCTGGGCGACGGCGGCTTCGGCGCGGTGGAGATCAATGCCCGCTACGACCGGCTCGACCTCACCGACGCGAATATCGGCGGCGGCACGCAGGACGCATTCGGCGCCTCGATCATCTGGACGCCGGTGGCCAATCTGCGGTTCATGGCGGACTATCTGCATCTCATCTATGACATTCCGAGCCAGCAGCCGGTGTTCAGCGCCGATGTGATCGGCGTGCGCACGCAGGTCGATTTCTGAGCGGTCAAGGGCGGTCATGGCCCGGCCCATGACCGCCCTGCCCTGACGGGGCGCGAACCGGGAGGAGGAAGAGAGCGGCTTCGCGCGCCGTGAGAGCCGCCCGGTTCAGAAGCGGAAGCTGATGCCGCCGCTCACCACCCAGGGATCGAGCTCGTGCCTCGTCTCGAGCAGCGTCGCGCCGGCGGCATCGCGGAATTGCGCGAGCGGCCGCACGAAATAGCGCTTGGCATCGAAGCTGATGCCGAAACCGCTGTCCCCGATCGGAATATCGACGCCCGCCTGCAAGGCGAAACCGACCTTGCTCTTGACCTCCGCGCTCGCCGCGCCCAGCGCTGCCACGCCGCCCGGCCCGACCTTGGAATCGAGCACGATGAAATAGGCCGGGCCGACGCCGACATAGGGGCGGATCGGTCCCGCGGGCACATGATATTTGAGCGTGAGCGTGGCGGGCAGGATGAGAATGTCGTCCACCAGATTGTTCACGCCCGCTATGGCGCCCGCGCCGTTCACATGATGCGAGGTCAGGCAGCAGATGGTCTCGACCGACACCGAGTCACTGAAGAAATATTCGATAGCGGCGGTGGGCACCCAATTGTCGTTCGCCTCGGCGTCCGTGCCGGCCGGCAGCGCCACGCTCGCCTGACGTATCTCGCTGATCTTGCCGTCGGGCAGCACGCCCGTCGCCATCAGCTTGATCTGGATCCTGCCGTCCTGCGCCTGTGCCGCAGTCGGCGCGGCGACGGCCAGCATGCCGGCGATGCAGGGGAGAAGACGCGCTTTCATGGTCGATGTTCCTTTCATGCCCTGAACGGAACCCCTGCTACGACGCGCCGCGGCAGGGCGCATTGACGTGCCGCAACCTTGCGCTTGATCGAGGTCAAGGCGACGCGGGGGCGCTGCGCTAGTGTCGCATCATGTGGCCCTATCACCCCGACCTGCTGGCCCGGCCGGTGCCGCGCTACACCAGCTATCCGACGGCGGCGGAGTTCACGCCCGGCGTCGGCGCGGCCGAGCAGGCCGAGGCGCTCGATGCCGTGGCAGACGACATGCCGCTCTCCCTCTATGTCCACATCCCCTTCTGCGAGGCGATCTGCTGGTATTGCGGCTGCAACACCGGCCGGGCCAACAAGGCGCAGCGGCTCGCCGCCTATGTCGATGCGCTGCGATCGGAAATCCGCATGGTCTCGGCGCGGCTGCGCGGCCGGGGGAATGTACGGCGAATCGCCTTCGGCGGTGGCAGCCCGAACGCGCTCAGCCCTGTCGAGTTCGCGCGGCTGCTCTACGACCTGACCGTGGCGTTCGGCTGCTGCGATCCCGTCATCTCGGTCGAGCTGGACCCGCGCTCGCTCAGCGACGACTGGCACTATACGCTCGGCACCTGCGGCGTCTCGCGAGTCAGCCTGGGCGTGCAGACCTTCGATCCCGCGATCCAGGCCGCGATCGGACGGGTGCAGCCGCGCGTGCTGATCGTGGATGCGGTCGCGGAGCTGCGGGCGCATGGCATCGGCTCGATCAATTTCGACATCATATATGGATTGCCGGGGCAGGACGGGCAGAGCCTGGGCGATACGCTGGACGAGACGGTCGCGCTGGCACCCGAGCGCGTCGCGCTGTTCGGCTATGCCCACATGCCGCAGATGCTGCCGCGCCAGCGCCGCATCCCGGCGGCGCATCTGCCCGATCAGGCGGCGCGCTTCGCCATGGCCGCGCTCGGCCATGACCGTCTCGTCGCGGCGGGCTATGAGCCGGTCGGGTTCGATCATTTCGCCCTGCCTCGTGATCCGCTCGCCCTCGCTGCCCGGCAAGGCACGCTGCGTCGCAATTTCCAGGGCTTCACCGATGATGCGAGCGACGCGCTGATCGGCCTCGGCGCCTCGGCGATCAGCCAGTTCCCGGACCGGCTGATCCAGAACGAGAAGAACAGCGGCCGCTATCGGAACCTGTGCGCGGCAGGCCGCCTCGCGGGGACGCGCGGCGTGCTGCGCGACGCGGACGACCGCATGCGCGCCGTGCTGATCGAGGAACTGCTCTGCGCCGGCAGCGCGGACCTGTCGGAACTCGCTACGCCGCCGGCTATGGCGCAGATCCGGCCGTTCCTGGATGCTGGTCTCGCCCGGCTGGATGGCCATGTCCTTTCGATCCTGCCGGATGGTCGACCCTATGCACGCACCCTCGCCTCGCTGCTTGACCGCTATCGCGCGGCGCCATCACGGCCGCAGTTCAGCAGCGCGGTGTAGCCGGGGCAAAGCTGTCCCCATGCGATCCGTTTCTCGCCGTTCGCCTTGAGCTGAAGCGTAAGCACAGCATACAATTTCGTCCGACATCTTCCGGCTATGGCGGTTTTGCGATATTGGGCCGTCATGTCAGTATGCGCGCAATGCCTGGTCCGCAACCGGGCGATCTGTTCTTCGCTCGGTCCGGACGAGCTGGATGCCCTCAACAGGCTGGGTCGGCGTCAGACGATCAGGCGCGGCCAGGCGCTGATCTGGGAAGGCGATGAGTCGCTGCTGGTCGCCAATGTAATCGAAGGCGTGCTCAAGCTTTCCACCTCCACGCCGGACGGACGCGAGCAGATCGTCGGTGTGGTCTATCCCAGCGACTTCATCGGCCGCCCCTTCGGTCAGACGAGCGAGCACACAGTGACTGCGCTCACCGACGCGCGCGTGTGCAGCTTCACCCGCTCGGCCTTCGACGGCTTCGCGCGCGAGCATCCGGAGCTGGAACACAAGCTGCTCCAGCGCACGCTGACGGAACTCGATCGGGTGCGGCACTGGATGCTGCTGCTCGGCCGCAAGAGCGCCGGCGAGCGTGTCGCGACCTTTCTGCTGGAAATGTCCCGCCGGCTGGCGCAATCGACCTGCACCGGCGCCGAGATGTTCGACCGGTTCGAGCTGCCGCTCGACCGGCAGCAGATCGGCGACCTGCTGGGCCTCACCATCGAGACGGTCAGCCGCCAGATGACGCAGCTGCGCACTGCCGGCGTGATCGAGACGCCGGACCGGCGCACGATCCTGATCCGCGATCGCGCCGCCATGGTCAGGATGGCCGGGCTGTGAGCGGCATTGATCCAGATCAACGGAGCGGCTGAGCAGGATCAATGCGCCGCAGCCGATGACGCCTAGGCTCGTCCGGACTGGAAACAGACCGGAGCGACAGATCCATGCCCCTTTTCGTCCAATGGCCCGCCCTGCTCTTCATCGGCATGGCGACCGTCTTCGCCGTCACGCTGATCATCGTGGCGCTGCTCGACAGCCGGAAGGTCTGACCGGCCCCTTTGCCGAGGCACCGGGCCATCCTATGTCGGGACCATGGCCAGCCCCGATCCCGACGACCGCACCCTGACCCCGGCCGAACGCACACTTGCCAGCGCGATGTTCGGCGACGCGATCACTCTCGATGACGTGCATATCCGGCGTCGCAAATGGTGGATCTTCCAGCCGCGCGACACGGTGATGGCGCCGCGCGGCCACATCCATTTCCACCCGGCCAGCCAGACGCATTGCGCCTGCTTCGGCGAAAGCACGCTCTCGGCCCAGGGCCTGTTCGTGCATGAGATGACGCATGTCTGGCAGCATCAGAGCGGCATGAACCTGCTGCTGCGCCGCCATCCCTTCTGCCGCTACGATTATATATTCGAGCCGGGCAAGCCGTTCACTCGCTACGGTGTCGAGCAGCAGGCCGAGATCGTGCGCCATGTCTTCATGATGCGCCAGGGCTATCCCGTGCCCGGCAAGCCGCCGCTCTCTACGCTGGAGGCGATCCTGCCCTTCGGCGCGAAGGCGTCCCGTTCGCCTTGAGGACGCGGCATCCATGCGCCGCCCGTGCAACGGCCCTCAGTCGGCCCGCTCGTCGAGCCCGGCGAGCGTATGGTAGCCGCCCCGATAGAAAACCAGCGGCGCCCCCTCGATGCGCCGATCCAGCGCCAGGACCCGGCCGACCACGAGCAGATGGTCGCCGATCTCGACGACCTGCTCGACCGTGCAGTCGATCCAGGCGAGCGCATCATCCAGCAAGGGCAGGCCAGCGGGGCTGGCGCCATGCGACATACCCTCGAACTTATCGTCAACGCTCGTCGCGAAGCGGCGGCAATGATCCAGCTGCTCGCTCCCCAGCACATTCACGCAGAAGCGACCGGTCGGGGCGATCCGCGCCCAACTGCGCGAGCGCTTGTCGGGCAGAAAGCCCACCAGCGGCGGATCGAGCGAGATCGACGTGAAGGAACCGACGGCAAGACCGATTCGCTCGCCCGCGTCGGTCTGCGAGGTCACGACGCAGACGCCGGTCGGATAGCTGCCGAGCACATCGCGGAAATGTCGCGCATCGATCAAGAGACTGCCTTCCAGACAAATCGAATCACATAACCGCTCCGACTTACAGCTTTTTGGCGCCGATGCGCGAGTGCGCGGCCGCATAAGGGTCCATAGTTTGCGAAGAAACTTGACAGGCCCGCCCGATCAGTATGATTTCGCGCCCGATCCCCGCCCGCTCCTCCGATGCCGGACCGCACGACTTTGCCCCTTCTCCCAAGATGGATCGCCTTCGGGCTCGCCTGCAGCCTTCCCCTCGCCTTGGCAGGTTGCGGCTCCACCGGCGACACGAGTGGCCGTGCCGGCGGCGCGGCTGGCGCGCCCAAGCAGGTCGGCTTCGTGGTGGTCCAGCCCCAGGATGTGCCGCTCATCACCGAGCTGCCTGGCCGGACCTCGGCCTATCGCATCTCGGAAGTGCGTCCCCAGGTATCGGGCATCATCCGCCGGCAGCTCTTCACCGAAGGCGCATTGGTCCGCGCCGGCGCACCGCTCTACGAGATCGATCCCCGGCCCTATCGCGCCGCAGCGGACGAGGCCGACGCCAATCTCGCCAGCGCCATTGCCAGCGCGGAAGCCGCGCGGGCGCTGGCCGAGCGCTACCGCCCGCTCGCCGAGATCGAGGCGGTCAGCAAGCAGGACTATACCAATGCGCTCGCCGCCGCCCGGCAGGCCGAAGCCGCCGTCGCCCAGCAGCGCGCCGCGCGGGAGACCGCCCGGATCAATCTCGGCTTCACCGAGGTCCCTGCGCCCATCACCGGCCGGATCGGCCGATCGGCCGTCACCGTAGGCGCGCTGGTGACGGCGAACCAGGCGGATGCGTTGGCCCAGATCAACCAGCTCGATCCGATCTATGTCGATATCCAGCAAAGCTCCGCCGACCTGCTGGCGCTACGTCGGATGCTTGCCCAAGGCGGCGTGGCACCGGCGTCGGCCGAGGTCCGGCTGATCCTGGAGGATGGCAGCGAATATCCGGCGGTGGGCCAAGTGCGGTTCGCCGAGACGCTGGTCGACCAGTCCACCGGCACGGTGACGCTGCGCGCTGAATTCCCCAATGCCCAGGGCCTGCTGCTGCCCGGCATGTTCGTGCGCGCACGCTTTTCCCAGGCTGTCGATCGCGGCGCCTATCTGGTGCCGCAGACCGCCGTGACGCGCGATGCGAAGGGCGTGCCCGAGCTCTGGGTGGTCGGCGCAGACAATAAGGCGGAGCAGCGCAAGCTTGTGGCGCCGCGCACGCAGGGCACGAACTGGGTCGTCACCCGCGGCCTCAAGCCTGGCGACCGGGTGATCGTCCAGGGCACCGGCGCGCTGCATCCCGGCATGACAATCAAGCCGGTACCCGCCGACACGCCGCAACCCATTGCGCCTCCGGGCGGGACCGGCCGCCCCGGCGCGGGCGGCTGAGCCCCGATGCTGTCGCGGCTCTTCATCGACCGGCCGATCCTGGCCTGGGTGCTCGCGATCATCGTGATGCTCTCGGGCCTGGGCGCGATCATGAACCTGCCGATCGCGCAATATCCCGATATCGCGCCGCCGCAGGTCAATATCGGCGCGACCTATACCGGCGCGTCGGCCGAGGATGTGCAGAACAGCATCACGCAGATCCTCGAGCAGTCGCTCAACGGCATCGACGGGATGCTCTATTTCTCGTCCTCCTCGGACGCGCGCGGCCGCGCCAGCATCAACGTGACCTTCGCCAAGGGCACCGACCCCGACATCGCGCAGGTGCAGGTCCAGAACCAGATCCAGACGGTCATCTCGCGCCTGCCGCAGCAGGTCCAGCAAAATGGCGTGCGGGTCCGCAAGGCGAACAGCGACATCCTGCTGCTCGTCGGCATCTATGATTCGTCCAACCGGATGACGGCGCAGCAGGTCTCGGACTATCTCTCGTCCAATTTCCAGGATTCGCTGAGCCGCCTGGAGGGTGTCGGCGACGTCAATGTGTTCGGATCGCCCAATGCGATGCGCATCTGGCTGAATCCGGACAAGCTGGCGAGCTACCAGCTCATGCCCGGCGATGCCATCGCAGCGATCCAGGCGCAGAACATCGAGGTCGCGGCCGGCCAACTCGGCGCCGAGCCGACCGCGCCGGATCAGTATCTCAACGTGCCGGTGACGTCCCAATCCCGCATGCAGACGCCCGAGCAGTTTCGCAACATCGTGATCAAGACCCTGCCGAGTGGCGCCACCGTCCGGCTCGGCGACGTCGCGCGCGTCGAGATCGGCGCGGACAATTATACCTTCTCCATCCATGTGAACGGCCATCCGGGTGCCGGCATCGCCTTCATGCTCGCACCCGGTGCGGACGGCCTCTCCACCGCGGAGCTCATCAAGACCAAGGTGAAGGAGCTTTCCGAGAATTTCCCGCCGGGCTTCCAATATGGCTTCGCGCAGGACACGACGGCCTTCATCAAGCTCTCGATCCGGGAAGTGACTAAGACGCTCGTCGAGGCGATCATCCTCGTCGTCATCGTGATGTTCGTGTTCCTGCAGAGCTGGCGCGCGACGCTGATCCCGGCCATCGCCGTGCCGGTGGTGCTGCTCGGCACTTTCGCCATCCTCTTCTTTGCCGGCTATTCGATCAACTCGCTGACCCTGTTCGGCCTCGTCCTCTCGATCGGCCTGCTGGTCGACGACGCCATCGTGGTGGTCGAGAATGTCGAGCGGCTCATGGAGGAGAATCCGGGCATGAGCGCGCGCGCCGCGACGATCGAATCAATGCGCGAGATCACCATGGCGCTGATCGCCATCGCGCTGGTGCTGTCCGCCGTGTTCATGCCCATGGCCTTCTTCGGCGGATCGACCGGCGTCATCTATCGCCAGTTCGCGATCACCATCATTTCGGCCATGGTGCTCTCGGTGCTGGTCGCGATCGTGCTTTCACCCGCGCTCACGACGAACCTGCTGAAGCCGCGCAGGGACCCCAACGCGCCGGACCCGCGCAAGGGCTGGATCGAGCGGCGCGCGCCCGGCGTCCATGCCTGGGTCATCCGCGCCCGCGACGGGTTCAACCGGGGCTTCGAAGGGGGCATCCAGCGTTATCTGGTGTCGATCCGCAAGGTCGTGGAGCGGCGCTGGTTCGCGCTGTTCATCTATCTGCTGATCGTCGGCCTGCTGGTCCTGGTCTTCCAGCGCCTGCCCACCGGCTTCCTGCCAAACGAGGATCAGGGCGTCGGCATCGTCAGCTTCCAGCTGCCCACCGGCGCGACGATCAACCGGACCAAGGAAGTCCAGACGGCGGTGGAAAATTATTTCAACACCTATGAGAGCGATAACGTCAACACCTTCTTCACCGTGGCGGGCACGGGCGGTCCGGGCGGCGCGAACGGCCAGAATATCGGCCGCGGATTCATCATGTTCAAGGATTGGGACGAGCGGCAGGGCAAGGAGAACACCGCCGACGCCATCACCCGCCGCGCCACTGCCGCGCTCTCGGGCCTGCGCGACGCGCAGATCTTCGCGGTGACACCGCCTGCCGTGCCGGGGCTCGGCCAGTCCAACGGGTTCGAGGTGCAGATTCTCAACAACGGCAATCTCAGCCCCGAGGCCTTCGCGGCAGCGCGCGACCGCATCCTGGCCGCCGCCAGCGCCGATCCCGAGCTGGCAGCCGTACGCCTGCAGGAGCTGCCCAATTCCGCCTCGCTCAAGGTCGATCTCGACCATCAGAAGCTCGCCGCGCTCGGCCTCAGCCAGAGCGACGTCAACACCACCCTGTCGGCGGCTTGGGGCGGCCGCTATGTGAACGACTTCGTGGATCAGGGCCGCGTGAAGCGCGTCTATATTCAGGGTGACGCGCCGTTCCGGTCGAAGCCCGAGGATCTCGCCGCCTGGCAGGTGCGCGGCGGCAATGGCCAGATGGCGCCCTTCTCGGCCTTTTCGAAGATGAGCTGGTCGATGGAACCGCCCAGCCTCTCACGCTTCAACGGCATCTCCTCCTATCAGATCCTCGGCCAGGCCGCGCCGGGATACAGCTCGGGCGAGGCGATGCGCCGCATCGAGCAGCATATCGAGGCCGAACCGGGCGTAGGCCTCGCCTTCTCGGGCCTGTCCTTCCAGGAGCGGCTGTCGCAGGGCCAGGGGCCGATGCTCTACGCGCTCTCGCTGCTCGTCGTGTTCCTGTTCCTCGCAGCGCTCTACGAGAGCTGGAGCATCCCGATCGCCGTGCTGCTGATCGTGCCGCTCGGGCTCGTCGGCGCGGTGGTCGCGGTGACATTGCGCGGCCTCGTCAACGACATCTTCCTGCAGATCGGCCTGCTCACCACCATGGGCCTGGCCGCCAAGAACGCCATCCTGATGATCGAGTTCGCCGAGCAGGCGGAGAAGCAGGGGATGCGCATCCTCGACGCCGCGATCGAGGCGGCGCGGCTGCGGCTGCGGCCCATCCTGATGACCTCGATCGCCTTCATCTTCGGCGTGCTGCCGCTGGCGCTCTCGACCGGCGCGGGTGCCAATGGCCGCGTCGCGATCGGGACGGCCGTGGTCGGCGGCATGCTGACCGCGACAGTGCTCGCCATCTTCTTCATCCCGCTGTTCTTCGTGATGGTCCGCCGCACGACGCGCGACATGCTGCAATCGCTGAGCGAACGCATCGTCGCCCGGCGCGCCCGGAGAAACGGATCATGAGGGCACGCGCCGGGCTGTGCATCGCGCTGCTGCTCGCCGGCGGCTGTTCGCTCGCGCCGCGCTACGAGCGGGGCGCGATGCCGGTGCCAGCGGATTTTCCCAGCGGCCCCTCTTATCCGACGGCCGACTATGCCGGCGTGCCGGGCCTCAGCTATCAGGCCCTGTTCACCGACCAGCGGCTGCAGCGGATCATCGCGCTGGCGCTCGACAATAATCGCGACCTGCGCCAGGCGGCCGCCAATATCGAGAACGCGCGTGCCCAGTATCGCATCCAGCGTGCCGCCCTGTTCCCGCAGCTGGACGCCGGCGCCGATCTCAGCCGGCAGGAGGGCGGCTCGTCCCCGGACAGCACGACGGCCAACGCCAATGTCTCGATCACGGCCTATGAGCTGGACCTGTTCGGCCGGCTGCGATCGCAGAGCGAGGCGGCGCGCAACAGCTTCCTCTCCAGCCAGGCGACTGCGCAGGCGGTGCGCCTCACGCTGATCGGCGACATCGCGCAGGCCTGGCTCGGCTATGCCGCCGATCTCAGCCTGCGCGACATTGCCGGCAGGACGCTGGAGACCGCGCAGCGCAGCGTGACGCTGACCGATGCGCGCCTGCGCGGCGGCGTCGCGCCCCGCAGCGACCTGCGGCAGGCACAGACGATCCTCGCCACTGCCCAGTCGGACCAGGCGCGCTATACCACGGCCATCGCGCAGGACCGCAACCTGTTGCAATTGCTTGCCGGCGCGCCGATCGACGACGCATTGCTGCCCGGCCCGATCGAGGCGGTGGTCGACACGATCGGCACGCCGCCGACCGACCTCTCCACCGAGGTGCTCCTGCGCCGGCCCGACATCATGGCCGCCGAATATGATCTGCGCGCGGCCAATGCGCAGATCGGCGCGGCGCGCGCGGCACTGTTCCCCCGCATCACGCTCGGCGTGCTGTTCGGCCTGGTCGGCGGCTCGCTCGAAGCTCTTTTCGGCGATCGCGGCCAGCAGAACTGGCAGGCCGGCGCCTCGGCGACCTATCCGATCTTCAGCGGCGGGGCAGGCCGTGCCGGCGTCGCGCAAAGCGAGGCGCAGCGCGACGCCCTGCTCGCTGCCTATGAGAAGGCGATCCAGACCGGCTATCGCGAAGTGGCCGACGCGCTGGCGCGCCAAGGCACCATGCAGGATCAGGTCGCGGCCGACCGGCTCAACCTGGATGCGAGCGAGGATGCCTATCGCCTGGCCGACGCCCGCTATCGCGGCGGCGTCGACAGTTTCCTGCAGGCGCTCGACGCGCAGCGCGGCTTCTATGCGGCCCAGGGCAATCTGGTGACGACACTGCTCGAAGCGGCGACCAACCGGGTGACCCTTTACCGGGCGCTGGGCGGCGAGGCCGCGGAGCGGGATGCGGAAGGTGCGCCTTCGGAGTGAGGGCCGATCCCCGTCAGCGGCTGAGCGCTCGCGCTCGTCTCATATTTTTCCAATTCCACGACTCATAGGACCATCAAATCCACCTCTGTTCGGATCGGGCAGAATCTTCGCGGAAGTACGAGATGGCTCTATTTGAACAGGAGAGCCTTTAAAGCGCCGCAACCAGCGCGGGCCAGAGCAGCATCAATATGCCGATCAGGCTCACGCAGAACACAATCGTCCGCACGATCGGTACGCCGAGGGCATAAAGCGGCAGGAAGATGATCCGCGCACCCAGCCAGAGCAGCGCGCCGATCGTCGTCCAGCGATCGAACAGGCCCAGCCAGGCGTCGATCAGGATCAGCGCCGCGACGATCGGGAAGGTCTCGAAATAATTGGCCTGCGCCCGCGTCAGGCGCCCGGTGAGTGGCGCGGGCGGCGGCATGCTTTCGTCGCGAGCGCTCAGGTTCCAGGCCGCGCCATATTGCCGCGTCTTTACATGCGCGGCAGCAAAGATGTGGACCAGCGCCAGGACGCAGCCCCAGACCAGCACGGCAATCTCGACGGGCATTCGGCATGCCTCCCCACTCGTGAAGCCCCAACAATGCGCGCTGTCGCGCCCCGTGCCAATCAAAAAGGAGGACCGATGCGCCAGGCACCGGCCCCAGGGATGTTCGCAGGAGGAACAGCGGACCGCGGGGGCTTGTCCCTCCCCCGCCGAAACCCGTCAGTTGTAGGCGCGCTCGCCATGCTCGCCGAGGTCGAGGCCTTCCAGCTCGACATCGGTGCTGACGCGCAGGCCAGTGATCGCCTTGGCGACATAGACGGCGATGGCGGTGCCGATCGCGGCAAGCACGATCGTGGTCAGCACGGCCTCGATCTGGATCAGCGTCTGTGCGCCGATGCCGACCGAGCCGTCGCCCGGCCCGCCGAGCGAGGGATCATGCAGGATGCCGGTGCCGATCGCGCCGACGATGCCGCCCACGCCATGGATGCCGAACGCATCGAGCGAATCGTCATAGCCGAGCGCCGGCTTCAGCTTGGCGACGGCGAAGTAGCAGATGACCGAAGCGATGGCGCCCAGCACCACCGCGCCGAACACGCCGACATTGCCCGCCGCGGGCGTCACCGCGACGAGACCCGCGATGATGCCCGAGCAGAAGCCCAGCGCGGACGCCTTGTGGCCAAGCACGCGCTCGGCGATCATCCAAAACAGGCCGGCGGACGCGGTGGCGACGAAGGTGTTGATCATCGCCAGCGAGGCCGATCCGTTGGCGGCGAGCGCCGAGCCGGCGTTGAAGCCGAACCAGCCGACCCAGAGCAGGCCGGTGCCGACCATGGTCAGCGTCAGGCTGTGCGGCGGCATCGGCTCCGTCGGATAGCCCTTGCGCTTGCCGAGGATCAGCGCCGCCACCAGTGCGGAGACGCCCGCATTGATGTGCACCACCGTACCGCCGGCGAAATCGAGCGCCCCCATGTCGAAGAACAGGCCGCCCGAGGCCCAGACCATGTGGGCGATCGGGAAATAGACGAGCGTCAGCCAGACGATGCCGAACACCATCACCGCGGAGAATTTGATCCGCTCGACGGTGCCGCCCAGCACCAGCGCCACGGTGATCGCGGCGAAGGTCATCTGGAAGCAGGCAAAGACAAACTCGGGAATGGTGCCGGACACGGCGTCCGCGGTGATGCCGGACATGAACAGCTTGCCGAAGCCGCCGATATAGGCGCCGCCGCCGTCGCCGAACGCCATGGTGTAGCCCCACGTCACCCAGATGAGCATGGCGAGCGCGGCGACCGCGCCGATCTGCGTCATGGCCGAGAGCATGTTCTTGGCGCGGGTGAGGCCGCCATAGAACAGCGCGAGGCCGGGCAGGATCATGGCGAGGACGAGCACCGTGGAAGTCATCATCCAGGCAGTGTCGCCGGAATCGATCTTGGGCGCTTCCTCCTGCGCCCAGGCGGGCAGTGCGGCGAACAGCGAGAGGCCCGTGGCCAGTGCCGCGCCGGTCAGTTTCCTTGCGAAGGTCATTGTTTCCCCCTCTTTCTTACAGCGCGGTTTCGCCGGTCTCGCCGGTGCGGATGCGCACGGCCTGACCGACATCGAGAACGAAGATCTTGCCGTCGCCGATGGCACCGCTGTTCGCGGCCTGCTGGATACCTTCAACGACACGCGGGGCGAGGGCATCGTCGCAGACGACCTCGACCTTGATCTTCGGAACCATGTTCGTGGTATATTCCGCGCCGCGATAGATTTCGGTCTGGCCCTTCTGCCGCCCGAAACCCTTCACCTCGCTCACCGTCATGCCGGCGATCCCCAGACTGGAAAGGGCTTCACGCACCTCGTCCAGCTTGAACGGCTTGATGATTGCCATGATGAGTTTCATGCTGCCCCCTTTGTATGGTGTGCGGAGCAACACACGCAAAAACCGTGCCATGACCTTAAGAACGCGTTAATGCGCCTCTGGGCTCGATGTATAGCGCCGCGTCGCACAAATTTTGTGCAATGCCGCACAGATGCCTAAAAAATGGGCAGGGACCGTCCATTCCCACATTGCTACGTAAGCAGCCCTAAGATCTCTCCGTCGAAGGGCAGGGATTTGGAACGCATCTCGCCTGGATGGAGTCAATGCTCCTGCGAAGGCAGGAGCATAAGCAATGCGTTGATGCCCCTCTCCATCGAGATGGGATCAACTCAGCGCGAGCGCGGCCGAGCCTGGCGATAGCTGCCGAGCAGGCGGACCCATTTGGTGTGGAAGCGCAGCTCCTCCAGCGCGCGGTCGACCGCCGGGTCACCCGGCATGCCTTCAATGTCCGCATAGAATTCGGTCGCCGAGAAGCTGGCGCCGCGCTGGTAGCTCTCCAGCTTGGTCATGTTGACGCCGTTGGTCGCGAAGCCGCCCATCGCCTTGTAGAGCGCGGCGGGCACATTCTTCACCTCGAACAGGAAGGTCGTCATCACCGGCCCCGCCGCAGCGTCCGGCAGCACCGGCTCGCGGGCGAGGATCACGAAGCGCGTCATGTTGTCGGCGCTGTCCTCGATATCCTCGGCATGCAGCCGCAGCCCATAGAGCCGCGCGGCCAGGGCCGGCGCGATCGCCGCCGCGCCGGTCTCCTGCACCTCGGCGACCAGCGCGGCAGCGGCGGCCGTGTCGGCATAGACGATCGGCCGGATGCCGTGCGCGCGCAGATAGTGGCGGCACTGGCCGAGCGCCTGGGCATGGCTGAGCGCGCTCACCGGCGGGCCGTCGTCCGCGCTCATCAGGCAATGATGGATCTGCAGGAAATATTCATCGACGATCGCCAGGCCCGATTCCGGCAGCAGGAAATGCATGTCGGCGACGCGCCCGTGCAGCGAGTTCTCGATCGGGATGATCGCGCGGTCGGCAAGGCCGTCCCGCACCGCATCGATCGCGTCCTCGAAACTGAAGCAGGGCAGCGGCAGGCCGTCCGGCGCATAGTCCATCGCGGCGAGGTGGGAGTTGGCGCCGGGCGCGCCCTGGAAGGCGAGCGCGCGCGCCGGCGCGGCGGCGGCGGCGTCCATCATCTGCGCGACAAGCGTGCGGGCAGGCAGGGGATAATTGTCCATGGCGGCGCTGCGCTTAGGGCCTCGCGCCGCTGCGCGCAAGGCGCGCACGGCCGGCTTGCGCGCGCGGTGCGCAGTCTTTAAGGGAGCGGCCACAAGGGGCGCAGGCCCGGCCCGACTGCAGACGGGACCGGGCAGCGGCAATTCGGAGAAAGACGCGGATGAGCGATCGTTTCAACACTGCAGCGGGCTGGGCATTGTTTGCCGGAATCGTCGCGCTGGGCGCCGGAATCGTCAGCAGCAAGCTGACTCACCAGGAGCGGCCCGAGCAGATGGGTTATGAGATCGCGGGCGTCGAGGCCGAAGGCGGGGAAGGCGGCGCCAGCGGCCCCTCGCTCAACACGCTGCTGGCCAGCGCGGACGTCGCCAAGGGCGAAAAGGTGTTCGCCAAGTGCACGGCCTGCCACACGATCAACCAGGGCGGCCCCAACGGCATCGGCCCCAATCTCTATGCCACGGTGGGCGAGGGAATCGCGCAGGGCAAGGGCGGCTTCGCCTTCTCCGAAGCGCTGAAGAAAGTGGGCGGCAGCTGGACGTTCGAGGCGCTGGACCATTGGCTGGCGTCGCCGCGCACCTTCGCCAACGGCACCAAGATGAGCTTCGCCGGCCTCAGCAATCCCGAGGATCGCGCCAACGTCATCGCCTATCTGAACGCCCAGGGCTCCAACCTGCCCCTGCCGGCCGCCGACGCGGCGCCGGAAGCGGAAAGCGCCAATGCGGCAGCGCCGGCCGAGGGTGCGAATGTCGCGGAAGCCGGCAATGCCGCAGCGCCCGCCGAGGGCCAGACGACCAACCAGGTCGCCACGGCAAACTGAGAGCCCGCTCTCGACCGGCCGCGTCCTCGCGCAGCCAGCGGCGTACGGGTGATTTTGCAGAAGCTGCCAATCTGAGGCGGTTATATCGTTTGCAAACCCAAGTGCCGAAGGGCCTGGCCCTCCGGAACGGAGTGGGGTGCCTCTGCCGCGCCACCACCGGCTGTCGAGAGCGCCCTTTCCGATTGTGTAGGGCACAACTTCCACAACCTCTCCGGCATGAACCGGATCGCAGGTACGCAATGAAGCGTCGGATCGCGTCCTCAGCAGCCCGGCTCTGCGGCGTCGGCATAGAAGTGCTCGACGACACGCCAGGCCTCGTCCGCCGTCTCGACCCAGTTGATGAGGTCGAGATCGCGCGGGCTGATGACGCCTTCCTCGGCCAGCGCCTCGAAATTGACGACGCGGGTCCAGAAGTCGCGGCCGAACACGAGGATCGGGATCGGCTTCATCTTGCCGGTCTGCACCAGCGTCAGCAGCTCGAAGAACTCGTCGAACGTGCCGAAGCCGCCGGGAAACACCGCAAGCGCCCGCGCACGCAACGTGAAGTGCATCTTGCGCAACGCGAAATAATGGAACTGGAAGCTCAGCTCCGGCGTCACATAGGGATTGGGCTTCTGCTCGTGCGGCAGCACGATGTTGAGGCCGATCGTCTGGGCGCCGACATCCGCCGCGCCGCGATTGGCCGCTTCCATGATCGACGGCCCGCCGCCCGAGCAGACCACATAGTTGCGGCAACCGGCCGCGTTCACCGGGAATTGCGCCGCGATGCGCGCGAGCTTGCGCGCTTCGTCATAATATTTCGCCTTGGCCGCCAGCCGCTCGGCGACACGGCGCTCGGCATCGGTGCGGGCGGCATCGATCCGCGCCTGCGCCGCCTCGGGCTCGGGAATGCGCGCCAAGCCGTAAAAGACGAAGGTCGAGGCGATCTTCGCCTCGTCCAGCAGTAACTCGGGCTTGAGCAGCTCCAGCTGGAACCGCACCGGCCGCAGGTCCGGGCGCAGCAGGAACTCGGTGTCCTGGAAGGCGAGCTGGTAGGATTTGCTTTCGGTCTGGGGCGAGAAAACCGCGCGGCGCGCGTCACGGGCCTCCTCGAGTGCTGGGCGGAACTTGCTCTCGCCCACATAGGGTGCGTCAGTCATGGCCGCGCGCTAGACGATTTCGCGCGGGAAGGGAACCTCGCCGGCGTCAGCGGCAGAAGCCGCCGCGCCCGCCCATGTCCAGGTGGAAATGATCGTGATGCGCGGCATTATAGTCGGGGCTGAGCACGGTCAGGAAGCGGCGGCAGGCGCTGTCATGGATGACCTGCAGGAACTGCCTCGTGGAGCCGCCCGCGTGCCAGTCATCCTGCACGCTCACCCGCCGCCCGTCGGCCAGCACGAAAGCGGCGACATCGACGGCATTGGCACGGGCATGCTCGCTGCGCTTGCCGGCGATCGTCCCGCCGGTGCCGCGCACGTCCCGGCAGGCATAGGTGCCGAACGTCTCGATGCGCACCACCTCGCTGCCCAGATAGAGCCGCGCCGCCGGCCGCACGGCATAGCGCACCCAGGCAGCGAAGGTCGCCGCCAGCGGGCAGGTCATGGGGCCGAGATTGGCGGTCGGCGTGCCGATGTCCATGAGGCGCACCGCATCGATGACGGCGCATCCGCCGCCACGATCCTGATTGGGCAGCGGCTCATAGCGCACCTGCGCGGCATCCAGCCGCGCCGCGCACATGCGGAAGGCCTCGCTGCTGGGCATGGCCGCGCGTGGCGGCGGTGGCTGGCGCACGCGCGCGCCGCGACGCTCGGCGCTGTGATCGGCGCAGGCGGCCAGGCTCGCCATGGCGGCAAGCGTGGCGATCGTGGCCCAATGGCGCGCTGTCTCCCACCCAACCATGTCCCAGAACTGGACGGAGAAAGCTTAACAGGAAGTAAACGACCCCGCCGGACGCGCTGGAGCGAGTCGAAAACGGGGTGGGCCGGCGCGCAGCCATCTTGCGCGCCGGCCCACCCCCGGTTCGTGTCGGTTCGTGTCAGGCGAAGCGGACGCTCAAGCTGCGCCGGCGCATCGCGCTACCGACCAGACCGAAGCCCGCGATCATCATCGCCCAGCTCGCCGGCTCGGGCACGGCGCCCGGCACGGGCTGGGTGGCGAACAGCACCGCATTCGACGAGCCACCCGGATTCTGGCCGAGAATGTCGATCGCGGCGGTCGGCTCGTCAAAGCTGATCTTGTAGATCGCGCTCTGGCCGCCGCCCTGGCCGCCCCAGTGGATGCCGATATAGGTATCCCCGAACAGCTCGGAGGCACCGGAGAAGGCGAGCGTGGTCGCTCCGCTCAAGTCGGACAGCTTGAAAGCGGGATCGTTGTAGAGATCGCCGAAATCGATCGAGCCCGCATCGGCCAGACCCAGCGACTGCAGCGCGGCCACCACCGTCGCGGGGTTGGAACCGCCATTGTTGAAGATGTTGCCGGAGAAATAGCCGTCGCAATCCGCAGCCGCCTGCGGCCCGGTGATGTCACTCACAAGGCAGGTCGCAGCCTGCGCCGGAGCAGAGAAAGCCACGAGCGCCGTGCTCGCGGCCAGAATCGAACAGGCCAGCGCCTTCATGATAATGTCCCTTCCCGCAATCTGAGCCGTCAGCCTCTCGACGGACGGCACGCGGCACATCCACGCGAGGCACCTTGTGACCGCAACCGATGCGCTCGTTAAGCCCCCTTAACCATCATTTACACAGCCGTTTCACGATGGGACAATTCGTGAGGACCGCGCATTCCGGGCAGCGGACGGGCCCAAATGCCGACCCGGGACCGGCAGCCGCCTCTTCCCTTCCGATTGCAGGAAATGGCCGGGCGTGGGATTTCCCAGCGGCCGCAATATCTTGGCCGCCCTCCGACATGCGAACCGAACCGGCCGCCATCGACGCCGCTTGACTTTCGACCCGCGACGAGTAGGGCCGCCGACGGGCCACGCGGTCCCAACGCCGCGCGTGCTCTCTGCAAGGAGACGCAACACATGACTGACGCTGTGAAGCCGGCCGCGAAGCCGGCCCGCCCCTATTTCTCGTCCGGACCCTGCGCCAAGCCGCCGGGCTACAGCCCCGAAAAGCTGGCGATCGATTCGCTCGGACGCTCCCACCGCTCGAAGCTCGGCAAGGATCGCCTCGCTCATTGCATCGACCTGATGCGCGAGCTGCTGAACCTGCCCGAGACGCACCGCATCGGCATCGTGCCCGGCTCGGACACCGGCGCGTTCGAGATGGCGATGTGGACCATGCTGGGCGCCCGCCCGGTGACGACGCTGGCCTGGGAGAGCTTCGGCGAGGGCTGGGTGACGGACGCCGTCAAGCAGCTCAGGCTCGATCCCACCGTGATCCGCGCCGATTATGGCCAGCTCCCCGACCTAGGCCAGGTCGACTGGTCGAACGACGTGCTGTTCACCTGGAACGGCACCACCTCGGGCGTGCGCGTGCCGGACGGCGACTGGATCGCCACCGACCGCGAGGGCCTGAGCTTCGCCGACGCCACCAGCGCCGTGTTCGCCTATGACCTGCCCTGGGACAGGATCGACGTCGCCACCTTCTCCTGGCAGAAGGTGCTGGGCGGCGAGGGCGCGCATGGCGTGCTGATCCTCGGCCCCCGCGCCGTCGAGCGGCTGGAGACCTACACGCCCGCCTGGCCGCTCCCCAAGGTCTTCCGCCTCATGTCCAAGGGCAAGCTCGCCGAGGCCGTGTTCAAGGGCGAGACGATCAACACGCCGTCCATGCTGGCGGTGGAAGATGCGATCTTCGCGCTCGAATGGGCGAAGTCGGTGGGCGGCGCCAAGGGCCTCATCGCCCGGGCGCAGGCCAATGCGGATGCGCTGAACGCCATCGTCGCGCAGCGCGACTGGCTCGGCCATCTCGCCGCCGATCCGGCCAGCCGATCGATCACCAGCGTGTGCCTCACCGTCGAGGGCGCGGACGCCGATTTCATCAAGAAGATGGCGTCCCTGCTCGAGAAGGAGGACGCGGCCTATGACGTCGCCGGCTATCGCGACGCCCCGCCGGGCCTGCGCATCTGGTGCGGCGCGACCGTGGACACGGCCGATATCGAGGCGCTCGGCCCCTGGCTCGACTGGGCCTATGCCGAGACCAGCGCCGCGCTGGCCGTCGCCTAGGCTCCGATACATTCCACCGTCATTCCCGCGAAAGCGGGAATCCAGCAGCAGCGCTCGATCGCCCCTGGAACCCCGCCTTCGCGGGGATGACGGGCAGCAGAAAGACATTCATCATGACCAAGCCCAAAGTGCTCATTTCCGACAAGATGGACCCCCAGGCCGCGCAGATCTTCCGCGAGCGCGGCGTGGAGGTCGACGAGATCACCGGCAAGACGCCGGAAGAGCTCAAGGCGATCATCGGCCAGTATGACGGCCTCGCCATCCGCTCCTCGACCAAGGTGACGAAGGACATTCTCGACGCCGCCACCAATCTCAAGGTGATCGGCCGCGCCGGCATCGGCGTCGACAATGTCGATATCCCCCATGCCTCGGCCAAGGGCATCGTCGTCATGAACACGCCGTTCGGCAACTCGATCACCACCGCCGAGCATGCCATCGCGCTCATGTTCGCGCTCGCCCGGCAGCTCCCCGAGGCGGATGCCTCCACCCAGGCCGGCAAGTGGGAGAAGAACCGCTTCATGGGCGTCGAGGTGACCGGCAAGACGCTTGGCCTGATCGGCGCCGGCAATATCGGCTCGATCGTCGCCAGCCGCGCGCTGGGCCTCAGGATGAAAGTGGTCGCCTATGATCCCTTCCTCACGCCCGAGCGCGCCATCGAGCTGGGCGTCGAGAAGGCCGATCTGGACACGCTGCTGGCCAAGGCGGACTTCATCACCCTGCACACGCCCCTCACCGACCAGACCCGCAACATCCTCTCGGCCGAGAATCTGGCCAAGACCAAGAAAGGCGTGCGCATCATCAACTGCGCGCGCGGCGGACTGATCGACGAGGCGGCGCTCAAGGCGGGGCTGGAGAGCGGCCATATCGCCGGCGCGGCGCTGGACGTGTTCGCAGTCGAACCGGCCAAGGAGAACCCGCTGTTCGGCACGCCCAATTTCATCTCCACGCCGCATCTGGGCGCCTCGACCAACGAGGCGCAGGTCAATGTGGCGCTGCAGGTGGCCGAGCAGATGAGCGACTATCTCATCGCCGGCGGCGTCACCAATGCGCTCAACATGCCGAGCCTCTCGGCCGAGGAAGCGCCCAAGCTCAAGCCCTATATGGGCCTTGCCGAGAAGCTCGGCAGCCTGGTCGGCCAGCTCGCCCACGACAATCTCACCAACATCTCGGTCGAGGTGGAGGGCGCCGCCGCCGAGCTCAACATCAAGCCGATCACCGGCGCGGTGCTGGCCGGCTATATGCGCCGCTTCTCGGACACGGTGAACATGGTCAACGCGCCGTTCCTCGCCAAGGAGCGCGGCCTCGACGTGCGCGAGGTGCGGCACGACCGCGAGGGCGACTATCATACGCTGGTGCGCGTGACGGTCGAGACCAGCCAGGGCGCCCGCTCGGTGGCGGGCACGCTGTTCGGCAACGCCAACCCGCGCCTCGTCGAGATTTTCGGCATCAAGGTCGAGGCCGACCTGGACGGGCCGATGCTCTACATCGTGAACAACGACACGCCCGGCTTCATCGGCGCGGTCGGCTCCACGCTGGGCGCGGCCAAGATCAACATCGGCACCTTCCACCTCGGCCGCCGCTCGGCGGGCGGCGAGGCGGTGCTGCTGCTGAGCGTCGACGAGCATGTGCCGCCGGCGGTGATGGACCAGATCACCAGCCTGCCCGGCGTGCGCACCGTGCGGCCGCTGAACTTCTGAGAAATCCTCCCCCAGCTCGCTGGGGGAGGGGGACCATCACGCAGTGGTGGTGGAGGGGACAATCCGGCGTTGCGCCCAGGCCCCTCCACCGCCCTGCGGGCGGTCCCCCTCCCCGAGACGAGCTCGGGGAGGAACGGACGCGCATTTTCCGCTCGCATGGCGCCATCCATAGGCTAAAGCCCCCCGCATGACCGACGCCATCGCCCCCGGCCTGCTGCCCGAAGGCCTTGCCGACCGCCTGCCGCCGCGCGCGGAGGCGTCCGCGCGGCTGGTGCGCGACGTGCTCGATACGGTGGCGAGCCATGGCTATCGCCGCGTCATGCCCGCGCTCGCCGAGTTCGAGGAGACGCTGGTCGACCGCCTCCAGTCGGCCGGGACGCAGGACCTGCTGCGCGCCATCGATCCCGTCTCGCAGCGCAGCCTCGCCATCCGGCCGGACATGACGGCGCAGGTCGGCCGCATCGCCGCGACGCGCATGGCCGCCACGCCGCGCCCGCTGCGCCTCTGCTATGGCGGCCCGGTCATGAAGCTGCGCGCCGACCAGCTCCGCCCGGAGCGCGAGCGCACGCAGCTCGGCGCCGAGATCATCGGATCGGACAGCGTGGCCGCCGCCACCGAGATCGTGAACGTCGCCATCGAGGCGCTGCAGCGCGCCGGCGTCACGGGCATCACCATCGACTTCACCCTGCCCGACCTCGTGCCCATGCTGGCCGCCGGCCCCATGCCGGTCGCGCCCGAACAGGTCGAGGAACTGCGCGCCCGGCTCGACGCCAAGGATGCCGGCGCCATCGCCGCGCTCGGGCCGCACGCCGCGCCCTATCTGGCGCTGGTCGAGGCGACCGGGCCGTTTCATCCGGCCATGGAGAAGCTGGAAGCCATCGACGCGGGTCCAGCCGCCGGCACGCTCGCCGGGCGCATCGCCGCGCTGCGCGCCATCGCGCGGCCGATCGGCTGGGACATCACCCTGACGCTCGACCCGACCGAGCGCCATGGATTCGAGTATCAGAGCTGGTTCGGCTTCTCGATCTTCGCGGAGGGTTTCATCGGCGAGATCGGCCGGGGCGGGAGCTATGCCGTGGCGCGCACGGACGCGAGCCGCGAGAGCGCCATCGGCTTCTCGCTCTATCCCGATCCGCTGATCGATGCGGGCTTCGGCACGCAGGCGGCGCGGCGCATCTTCCTGCCGCTCGGCCATGACAGCGCCCGCGCGGCGGCGCTGCGCGGCGAGGGCTGGGTGACGGTCGCGGCGCTCTCCGAGGCCGACGACGCGGCCGCGCTGGGCTGCGAGGCCATGCTCGACGGCGAGGAGGTCAGGCGGCTGTAGAGGCGCGGCCTTCCGGTCTCGCGAGAGGGCTGCTAAGGGCGCCCCATCGAACCAAATCAGTGCTCCTGCCAAAGCAGGAGCCCAGGGCGGAAAGGCACGGCTCATGCGCCCTGGGCTCCTGCTTTCGCAGGAGCACGGCTTCATTCCTGGATTGCACTGAACCGCCCATGCTCAACCTCAACGCCATCACGGTCCGCCTCGGCGGGCGCACGATCATCGACGGGGCGAGCGCCAAGCTGCCGCCGCGCGGGCGGATCGGCCTCGTCGGGCGCAACGGCGCAGGCAAGTCGACCCTCATCCGCGTCATCACCGGCGAGCTGGAGGCGGACGGCGGCGCGGTGGAGATGCCGCGCGGCAGCCGCCTCGGCCATATCGCGCAGGAAGCGCCGAGCGGCACCGGCACGCCCTTCGAAACGGTGCTCGCCGCCGACACCGAGCGCGCTGCCTTGATGGCGCAGAGCGAGACGGAGACCGACGCCCACCGCCTCGCCGAGATCCACGAACGGCTGATCGCCATCGATGCGCACAGCGCCCCCTCGCGCGCCGCGCGCATCCTCGTCGGCCTCGGCTTCGACGAGGATGCGCAGCATCGCCCGCTCGACAGCTTTTCGGGTGGCTGGCGGATGCGCGTGGCGCTGGCCGCCCTGCTTTTCTCCCAGCCCGACCTGCTGCTGCTCGACGAGCCCTCCAACCATCTCGACCTCGAAGCCGTGCTGTGGCTGGAGGATTTCCTGCGCTCCTACCCCGCGACCATCCTGCTGGTCAGCCATGAGCGCGATTTCCTCAACAATGTGGTGGACCGTATCCTCCACCTCTCGGGCGGCAAGCTGACGCTCTATCCCGGCGGCTATGACGCCTTCGAGCGGCAGCGGGCCGAGCGGCAGGCGCAGATCGCGGCGGCGCGCGCCAAGCAGCAGGCCGAACGCGAGAAACTGCAGGACTATATCGCGCGCAACAGCGCCCGCGCCTCCACGGCCAAGCAGGCCCAGTCGCGCGCCAAGGCGCTGGCGCGGCTCCAGCCCATTGCCGAGCTGATCGACGATCCCTCGCTGAGCTTCGACTTCCCGGACCCGGACGAACTGCGCCCGCCGCTTATCACGCTCGATCTCGCATCAGTCGGCTATGGCGAGACGCCGGTGCTGAGCCGGCTCAACCTGCGCTTCGACCCCGATGACCGCGTCGCGCTGCTCGGCCGCAACGGCAACGGCAAGACGACGCTCGCCCGCCTGCTCGCAGCACAGCTCGCGCCCATGGACGGCGCGATGAACGCCAGCGCGAAGATGCGCGTGGGCTATTTCACCCAGTATCAGGTGGAGGAGCTGGACCGCGACGAGACGCCGCTCGCCCATATGACGCGGCTGATGAAGGGCGCCACGCCGGCGGCGGTGCGGGGCCAGCTCGGCCGCTTCGGCTTCTCGGGCGACAAGGCGACGACGCTGGTCGGCAAGCTCTCGGGCGGCGAGCGGGCGCGCCTCGCGCTGGCGCTCATCACCCGCGACGCGCCGCACATGCTGATCCTCGACGAGCCGACCAACCATCTGGACGTGGACGCGCGCGAGGCGCTGGTGCAGGCGCTGAACGGCTATTCGGGTGCCGTGGTGATCGTCAGCCACGACCGGCACATGCTGGAGATGACCGCCGACCGGCTGGTGCTGGTCGATGGCGGCACCGCGAAGGAGTTCGACGGATCGATCGACGGTTATATCGCCTTCGTGCTGGCGAAGGACCCGGCATCCGCTCGCAAGGAGGAGGATGGCGCGGGGCGCGGCGTCAACAGGAAGGACCAGCGCCGCGCGGCCGCCGCCGCGCGCGAGAAGGGCAATGACCTGCGCAAGCGTGCCCGCACCGCCGAGACCGAGCTGGACAGGCTCGCCGGGCAGCGCAGCGCCATCGACCGCGCGATGTTCGATCCCGCCGGCGCCGACAGGGCGCTCGCCGGCCTCACCATGACCGACCTCATGAAACGCCGCGCCGACATCGAGAGCCGGATCGAGGCGGTGGAGGCAGACTGGCTCGCAGCCAACGAGGCGCTGGAGGCGATCGGGGCGTAGGCGCTGCCCCGCTTTTTCCTCCAAGAAGCTGTCCTATTTAAGCGGGCAGTGCTCCTGCGAAGGCAGGAGCACTGTCTTCATTTAAGCAAGACAGGCTCTAAAGGTGGCGCCCCATCACAGGAACAGCGAGAAGCTGTTGCCGAAATTGTGCAACGCCACCGGCAGCAACAGGCTACCGCTGCGCAGCCGCAGCCATACCGCGATGAAGGACGGCAGCGCGGTCAGCGCCATGACCATCGGATCGAAGGAGAAGGCGCCGTCCGCATAGCCGAAGGCATGCGCCATGCCGAACAGCGCGCAGGAGAGGGCCGCGCCCCAGCCCCAATCCACGCCCAGGAAGCGCACGCGCCCCGTGAAGGCCCGGTCCAGCGCCAGCAGCAGGATGCCGCGATAGAAAGGCTCCTCCTCGAAGCCGGGCATGGTGATCTGGAAGGCGATGTCCTCCGCCGAGCCCGGATCGCTCGGGAAGGTGAGCGTCAGGGCCGCAAAGAAGCCGCAATAGAGGAGCGAGACCACCAGACAGCTGGGCAGGCTGCCCTTGTTCTGCGCGAGGGTCAGGCCGCTGCGTCGCCAGCCGAAGGCCGGCAGCGCGGCAATGGCCAGCGTGGCGCACAGGGCCATGAGCTTGCCCTGCCAGTTCCATGCGGCGTGCGGCAGCAGATTGGGCAAGGTCCAGTAGACCCGCGTCAGTAGCGCGTCGTTCAGCAGCACCAGCGCGGCCGCGACCAGCAGCCATTTCGGCGAGAAGCGCCGCCGGTCGAGCAAGCCGATCCCGCCGCCGACAAGAAGCAGAAGCGCGATCGTCGCGCCGATGCCGGTCAATCCGTCCATGCCACCCCTGTGTGCCCGCCGTCCGTGACGATCCTACCACGCGCTCCCTTCGGCCACCGCCGCTTCCTCCTCGGGCAGCGTCTCGCGGCCCAGCACGGCGTTGCGGTGCGGAAAGCGGCCGAAGCGGGCGATGATGTCGCGATGCGCCCTGGCAAATTTGAGGTTGAACTCGAAGCCCGGCGCACTGAACAGCGCGACGGAGCGATCTTGGTCGGCCAGATCCTCGCTGTGCATGAAGGGCATGTAGAAGAAGGGCCGCGCCGCCTCGACAAATTCCTGGTCATAGCCCTTCTCCAGCGCGCCGCGCGCGATCTCGCGGGCGAGCGGATCGGTCGCGAAGGCGCGGGCCTGCCCCCGGAACATGTTGCGCGGAAACTGGTCGAACAGCACCAGCGCGGCCAGCGCCGTGTCGGCATCGTCCAGGAACGCGCCGGCGGGCTTGTCCCGCTGCGCGTCCCACAGAGCACGGAAGAGATGGAGGCAGCGCGCATCCTCCTCCTCGGTCGAATCGAACCAGCCTTGCGGCCCCACCTCGTTCAGCCAGTAATTGAGCACCGCCCGCACCCAGCCGGGATCGACCTCCACTTGCGGCGCTGCGGGCGCACTCGCCAGCAGTTCCACGCCGCGGCTCTCCCGCACGCCTTCCACCGCGACGAGCACGATCGGCCGCGCATCTGCGGGGGCGGGGAAGCTGTGCGAGACGATGTCCCACTCGTCATCCCGCGGCAGCAGGGCGCGGCCGCGGCCATGGAGTTGCAGGATGCGGGACGGCTGGTCGAAGGCGCAGACCGTAACGGCGATACGGCTGTCCGCCGACAGATGCGCGGGCGTCTCGTCGCCCTCATCGACGAGATAGCCGACGAGCTTCGGCCCGAGCACGCGGAAACGAGCCGTGCTTGCGGGGCGGAGATCGATTCGCTCCGGAGCGGCGGTGGCGACGAAGAAGACCGGCTGCGTCGCGATGAAGGCCTGCTGCTCGTCGGAGATGGCGGACGTGAATTCGGACATGGGGGACCCTGTGGATCGATTGACGCGCATGGATCATGCGCATAGCTTGTGCGCATGAAGCTCGATCCTATCGCGTCCGGCAAGCGCAAGCCAGTCAATCTCTCGCTCGATACCGGCGTGGTCGAGGCCGCGCGCGCGGCGGGGATCAATCTCTCCCAGACCTGCGAAGCCGCCCTGCGCGCCGCCGCCAAGGCCGAGCACGAGCGGCAGTGGAAGGAAGAGAACAAGGCGTGGATCGAGGCGCATAACGAATGGGTCGAGAAGAACGGCCTGCCGCTGGCTCGCTATCGTCTGTTCTGATGGCACAGTTCGATGTCTTCCGTCTGAAGACCGGCGGATGGGTGGTCGATTGCCAGACCGACCTGCTCGATGGGATCAGCACCCGCTTCGTCGCGCCGCTCAGCCTGCCGGATGAAGCCCCGCCGGTGCGCCCGCGTCTCAACCCGGTGTTCGAGATCGCCGGCGAGCAGCGGGTGATGGTCACGCAATTCGCTGGTGCCGTGAGCCTGTCGGAAATGGGCGAGAAGCTCGGATCGCTCGCCGCCGAGGAATATATCGTCAAGAATGCGCTCGACATGCTCCTGAGCGGCGTCTGAACCCGGGGTCGGAACTGGACTCACCATATCGTGCTCCTATCTCGTTCGGGCACGCTCTAATCCACCACGCGCGGTCCCCATGGGCCGGCTTCGCCCGCTTCGCCATCGTCCATCGGAACATCCTCGGCCAGCAGCGCCCGCGCCTCTTCCAGATCCTCGGCCAGCACCATGAGGCGGATGCGGAACAGCAGCGGGGCGCCCTCGGCGAGGTTCATGCCGGTATCGAAGCAGAAGGCCGGGATGCCCGCCGCCTCCAGCCGCCCGCGCACGATATGGGCGAGCGCCGAATCGGCATAGCGGTCCAGCTCGACCAGGCTCATGCCTCTGGGCTCATAGCGCTGGGCTCATGCGCCGGCTCACGCGGCCGTGCCGCCCACCGTCAGCCCTTCGAGCAGCAGCGAGGGCTGGCCGACGCCGGCGGGCACGCCCTGCCCGTTCTTGCCGCACATGCCGATACCTTCGTCCAGCGCCATGTCGTTGCCGATGCCGACGATCCTGGTAAGCGCGGTCGGCCCGTCGCCGATCAGCGTGGCGCCCTTGATCGGGTCGCCGAGCCTGCCGTTCTCCACCTTATAGGCCTCGGTGCAGGAGAAGACGAACTTTCCGGAGACGATGTCCACCTGCCCGCCGCCGAAGCTCTTGGCAAAAATGCCGTTCTTCACCCGTGAGAGCAGCTCCGCCGGGTCATCCTTCCCCGCTCGCGCATAGGTGTTGGTCATGCGCGGCATGGGGGCATAGGCATAGCTTTCGCGCCGGCCGTTGCCCGTGGGCTCGACGCCCATCAGGCGCGCATTGAGCCGGTCCTGCATGTAGCCGCACAGGATGCCGTCCTCGATGAGGACATTTTCCTGCGTGGGCGTGCCTTCATCGTCGATGCTGAGCGAGCCGCGGCGCGCGTCCATTGCGCCATTGTCCACCACCGTCACGCCCGGCGCGGCGACGCGCTGGCCGATCTTGCCGGTGAAGGCGGAGGTGCCCTTGCGGTTGAAATCGCCCTCCAGCCCATGGCCGACCGCTTCGTGCAGCAGCACGCCGGGCCAGCCGGGGCCGAGCAGCACGGTCATCTCGCCGGCCGGCGCATCGACCGAGCGAAGGTTGACCTCGGCCTGCTTCAGCGCCTCGTCGATGGCGCGCTGCCAGGTCGCCTCCTCGAACAGATCGTCGTAGAGATAACGGCCGCCCAGGCCGAAATAGCCGGTCTCGCGCCGGCCATTCTCCTCCATGATGATCGAGACGTTGAGCCGCACCAGCGGCCGCACATCGGTCGCCACGAAACCGTCCGGCCGCACGATCTCGACCACCGACCAGCTGCCGGCCAGCGTCGCGGAGACCTGCACGACACGCGGATCGCGGGCGCGGGCGGCGGCGTCGATCTTCCCCATGAGGTCCACCTTCTGCGCGAAGGGCACGAGGTCGAGCGGATTGGCGTCCGTATAGAGATGCCGGTTGGTGCGCTTGGGCGGCGCGGCATGGTCCTGCTTCGCGGGATCGAGCAGCCGCAGCGTCTGCGCCGCGCGGCGGATCGCATCCTCGCTGATGTCATTGGCATGGGCGAAGCCGGTCATCTCGCCCGAGACGCCGCGCAGGCCGAAGCCGGCGTCGGTCGAATAATCGGCGGTCTTGAGCCGCCCGTCGTCGAAACCGAAGCTCTCGCTCGCCATATATTGGAGATAGAGCTCGCCATCCTCGCAATCCCTGAGCGCCTCGGCGGTGACGCGTCTGGCGCTGTCGGGATCGAGCGCCCCGTCGCGATAGAGGAAGGAGCGGATGTCGGCGATCTGGGGGGCGGTGTCGGTCATGGGGACGATATAGGCGCTTCGGGCGATGGGGCCAATGGGGCGATGTTTGCGCGCCCTTCCCGGCTGCGCAGGGGCACAACTACCACAGCCTCTCCGTATGAACCCCGCCACAGCCCCGCCGCTGTCACAGTCCTTTCACGCTAGAGGCCTAGCCCCGCGCGAAAGACCGATAAGGGGATCTCAATATCATGACCGTCCGTGCCATGGCGCTCGCCGCCATCAGCCTGCCCGCATTCGCCGTCGCCGCCCATGCCCAGGCGCCCGACGAGAGCGACGGCGGCGAGATCATCGTCACCGCGCAGCTGCGCGCGCAGAATCCGATCGAGGTGCCGATCACGCTCAGCGTCGTGAGTGAGGACGAGCTGGATCGGTTGAGCATCCAGGAGTTCGACGAGCTCTCGCGCTTCATCCCCGGCTTCGTGGTGCAGAACCAGTCGCCCAACAATCCCGGCTTCGTGATGCGCGGCATCACATCGGACAGCGGCACGGCGACCAACGAGCCGCGCGTCTCGGTGTTCCAGGACGGCGTCTCCATCTCCAAGTCGCGCGGCTCCTATGTCGAGCTGTTCGACATCGCCCGGGTCGAGGTGGCCAAGGGCCCGCAATCGACGCTCTATGGCCGCGGCGCGCTGATCGGCGCGGTCAATGTCATCCAGAACAAGGCGGACCCGCGCCGGTTCGAGGTCGCCGCCACCGGCTCCTACGGCAATTACGACGCCTTCATGCTGGAAGGCATGGCCAATGTGCCGCTCACCGACAATGTCGCCATCCGCGTCGCCGGCCGGGTGCGCCAGCGCGACGGCTATACCGAGAATCTACTGGGCGGCGAGGATTATAACAGCGCCGACACGACCGCGATCCGCGGCAGCTTCCATGCCGAGAGCGGCGGGCTCAGCGTCGATATCATCGGCAATTACCAGAAGGACCGGCCCGACGGCACCGGCTTCAAATCGATCGCCTACAACCCGACCGACCCGGTGACCGGCCGCGTGCTCGGCGATCGCGGCCGCAACAGCGGGGCGGCGCTGGCGCCGGGCGAAGGCTTCGAGGATGGTCTGCCGCTCGGGCTCGACCGCGAGGTGTGGGGCGTGACCGGCATCATCAACTATGCGCTGGACGACCGCTTCACCCTCACTTCGATCACTGCCTATCGCCATTTCGCTGCGCTGGAGATTTTCGATGCGGACGGTACTTCACTGCCGATCCTGACCGCCGCCGAGGATGCGCGCGGGCGGCAGACCAGCCAGGAGCTGCGCCTCGTCTATGAGGACGGCCCGATCACCGCCTTCGTGGGCGGCAGCTATTTCCATGAGGATGGCTTCCAGCGCACGCCGGCCCAGTTCGACGAGCGCGGCGCCCTCGCCCGGCTCGCCGGCGCGCTCAATGGCGGCGGCGCCATTCCCGGCCGCCCGGCAAGCGATCCGGCGCCGCTCGCGCTCTTCTCCAATCCCGCCTTCACCGGCCTGCTGCTGCAGGGCGTGGCCGGCGCCTATGGCGTGGCGCTCGATCCGGCGCTGGCGCAAGGCATCGCCGCCAATCTCAAGCCCGGTCATCTGGAGACCTCGACCAACGGCTCGCGCACCAATGCGTTCGACCTGTTCGGCGATGTGACGGTGCGCCTCTCCGACCAGTTCGAGATCGGCGCCGGCCTGCGCTACACGCATGACGACAAGCGCAGCTGGTACAAGGCATCGGTGCTCAACGGCCGCTCGATCCTGGGCGGCTTCATCGGCGCGCTGGGCCAGCCGGCGGCGGTGCGCGACGCGCTGCTCGGCGCGCTCGCCGTGCCCGGCGCGGCCAATATCCCGCCGTCGGCCATGTATCCGGTGCCGCTGTTCGGCCTCGGCGCGCAGCCGACCGACGGCAATGGCGGCGCCGATGCCGCCGAGCATGACAATGGCGGCTTCTCCTGGCGCCTGACCGCCCGCTACATGCCCAGCGCGGACACCAGCATCTACGCCACCTATGCGCGCGGCCGCCGGCCCGAGATCCTCTCGCCCGCCGGCCCCGGCGCGCCGTTCGGCGCCACCACATTCTCCGTGCTGCCCTCCGAGACGGTCGACAGCTACGAGATCGGCGCCAAGACCGCGCTCATGAACCGCACGCTGTTCCTCGACGGCGCGATTTTCTACTATGAATACAACAACTTCCAGACGACGGTGCAGCAGGGCACGCAGTTCGTCATCACCAATGCCGGCAAGGCCGAGAGCTATGGCTTCGAGGGGCAGGTGCGCTGGGCGCCGAGCGACATCGTCAGCCTGTTCGCCACCTATGCCTATAATCACAGCCGCTTCACCGTGGGCGTCCGCGACGGCAATCATTTCCGCCTGTCGCCCGACCATAGCGCCTCCATCGGCGCGCTGGTCGGCGTGCCGTTCAGCGCCGGGCGCATCCTGTTCACGCCGAGCCTGACCTGGCAATCCAAGATCTTCTTCGACGACGACAATGACCGGCCCGACCTGCAGCAGCCGCCCGCCGCGCTGGTCGCGGACAATATCCAGGACGAGTGGCAGGGCGCCTATGCGCTGGCCAATGCGCGCCTCGGCTATGAGACGGCCAATGGCGGGATGCGCATCGAGGCCTTCGTCGAGAATATCTTCAACAAGAAATATATCATGGACGCGGGCAACACCGGCGACAGCCTGGGCCTGCCGACCTTCATCGCGGGCGCGCCGCGCTTCTATGGCGTCTCGCTCAGCCTGCGCTTCGGAGAAAGCCGATGAGACTCGATCGCCGCGCCGCGCTGGGCCTGTTCGGCTCGGGCGCCCTTGTCCCCGCGATCGGCGCGAGGGCCGCGACGCCGGTCGCCGCGACCTTCGAGCATGGCGTCGCCAGCGGCGACCCGACGACCAAGGGCGCGATCCTCTGGACCCGCGTGACGCCCGCCGACGCGGACCAGGCCGCGCCAATCGATGTGAGCTGGCATGTCGCCGCCACCGCGGATGGGGAGCCGATCGAAAGCGGCGCGGCGCAGGCCCGCCCGGCGCGCGACTTCACGGTGAAGGTCGAGCCGCGCACGCTCGAGCCCGGCCATGAATATTTCTACTGGTTCACGCTGGCGGACGGCACCCGCTCGCCGGTCGGCCGGTTCCGCACCCTGGCGGAAGGGCCGCTTGCCGAGGCGGTGTTCGCGGTCGTCTCCTGCCAGCTCTATCCGGGCGGCTTCTTCAATGCCTATGCCTCGATCGCCCGCCAGCCCAGGCTGGACGCGGTGATCCATCTGGGCGACTATATCTATGAATATGGCGCCGACGGCTATGGCGCCTCGATCGGCCAGAAGATCGGCCGGAGCGTCGAGCCGCCGCACGAGATCGTGTCGCTAGCCGATTATCGCACCCGCCATGCCCAGTATAAGCGCGATCCCAATCTGCAGGCCGCCCATGCCCGCGCCGCGTTCATCTGCGAATGGGACGACCATGAAAGCGCGAACGACAGCTGGATCGGCGGCGCGGAGAACCACCAGCCGGCGACCGAGGGCGACTGGCCCGCGCGCAAGGCCCGCGCCATGCAGGCCTATTTCGAGTGGATGCCGATCCGCGATCCGCAGGAGGGCAAGCCCTGGGAAGCGATCAACCGCAGCTTCGCCTTCGGCGATCTCGCCACGCTGGTGATGATGGAGACCCGCCTGCTGGCGCGCAGCGAGCAGGCCGGCTTCAAGGGCGCGATCCCCAGCCCCGACGCCATCGCCGCCGTGCTGGCGACGCGCGAGCGCCCGGACCGCGAGCTGCTCGGCGAGCCGCAGCGCGCCTGGCTGGAGAATGAGCTGGCCGCATCCGTGCAGGCCGGCAAGCCATGGCAGATCGTCGGCAGCCAGGTGGTGATGGCGCGGGTCAACGGACCGAACGTCGTCCAGCTGTTCGGCGCCGAGCGGGCGCAGGCGATGCTGGAGACGCTCGACGAAGGCACGCGCCGCCAGGTCGAGGCGGCGCAGGCGGGCTATCGCGCCGGCCTGCCCTTCAACCTGGACAGCTGGGACGGCTATCCGCCCGCGCGCGAGCGGCTCTATGCGAGCTTCCGCAAGGCGGGATCGCAGCCGCTGGTCATCTCGGGCGACAGCCATGCCTTCTGGGCCAACAATCTCGCCGACGCGCAGGGCAATGCCGTCGCGGTCGAGTTCGGCACCAGCGCGATCAGCAGCCCTTCGATCGGCGACACGCTGCCGCAGGTGCCGCTCGGCGACCTGCTGGTACAGGCGAGCCCTGAAGTAGTGCTCTGCGACCAGCGCGCCAAGGGCTATGTCCTGCTCAGCCTGACGCCGCAGCAGGCCAGGGCGGACTATATCGCCATGTCGACCATCTACGCGCCGGAGTTCACGGAATCGGTGCGGGCGAGCTTCACGGTCGAGGCTGGCGCAGAGGCGCGCAAGCTGACGGTCTGAGGTTCGGCGGGGCCATTCCGTGACTGGAGCAACGTGCTTCATATAAGAATCGTTCGCCCTGAGCCTGTCGAAGGGTTGTTCTTCTTTTCAGCGCGAAGAAAAGAGAAGGACGGCCCTTCGACAAGCCCAGGGCGACGGAGGCGGCGCCGATCAAGGGCGCGTTGCTCTGAACCTGGGCTCTGCGAAAGCGGGAGCCCAGGGCGGGAAAGCACTGCTCATGCGCCCTGGGTTCCTGCTTTCGCAGGAACACATGGCTGCTATTTTCAGCGCCCGGAGGCTGCGTCGGTCTCCGGAGCCTCATTGCTATGCGCGCCGGCCATGCCGGCCCCGGCGCCCATGCCGAGGCCCATGCCCATTCCCATGCCGCCACCGCCCATGCCGCCCCCGCCGCCGCCGCGACCACCGGACCGGGCTTCACCGTCGCCACGACCGCCGCCCCGGCCGCCCGAGGATGCGGGGCGCGCCGGTCCCTGCCTGGGAATGACGACATCGGCCGGGATCGGATCGAGATCGAGCGCCTCGCGGATGAAGTCGCGCAGCGAGACGACCAACTCGTCCACATGCACGGGCCGGCCGGCCACCAGCTCGTGCAAGGCGCGCTCGGCCAGGCGCACATGCGTCTCGGTGCCGAGCAGGACGACGTCCGACAGCGTCGCCTCGACGGCATCGCGGATGCGCCGCGAGCGATCGGAGCCATTGTCGTCCGGGGCCGAGAGGTCCGGCACCGCCGGATCATCGTCCCCCTCCGCCGGCGTGGCCGAGCCGGCGCGGAGCCGCATGTCCCGCAGATGGGTGGGATCGACCGTCAGCTTGCCAGTGAACGAGCCGCCCAGCGTCTTGTAGGCCGCGATGAGCGTGCGCAGCCGCTCGTTGATCTGGCGGTTCATGCGCTCGCGCCGCTGCTGGATGGTCATCATCATGACCAGCCGGATGCCGACGCCGATCAGGGCGACCAGCGCGAGCCCGAACAATGTGCCAAGCACGCTCTGCCACGAGCTGAAATCGATCGAACGCAGGGACGTCACTCCTGGCTGAGGGCGCCGTTTCCGGCCGTGCCGAGACTAGGGCAAATCGGCGCGGCGATCCAGCGGCGGCGGCAGAGGGATCAGGCGATGCGGGGGACGGCGATTTTCCGTGCAAGTCGGCTCCTGTTCGAGGGCAAGAGTCCCATGGCGCAAGCGCAAATCCTCGCCGCCCTGGGCTCCTGCTTTCGCAGGAGCACTGGGTCCAGGCGCGATGCTTAGAGGCTGGCGCCCGACGAGATGTCCGGCTTCGTCACGATGTCGGGCGTGTCGGCCGGGCCGCCTTCCAGCACGAAGCGCCGGTCGCAATAGCCACAATCGACATAGCCATGCTCGTCGATCTCCAGGAAGACGCGCGGATGGCCAAGCGCGGCGGGAATGCCATGGCCGGACCCGTCACAGGCGACTCGGCGGGCATGGACGCGGATGATCTCGGGCGGCTGGTGCATGGCGAGGCGGTTAGCATCGGCATCGCCGCCGGGCAATATGGCGTATGGCGCAAGAGGCGCCATCCCGCGCCGTTTCCCAAATGATCGGCCTGCTGCCGAAAGCATTTGCGCCGCCTGCGGTCAGGCAATAGCAATGCCTCCACTTCCGCCGGCCAGGGAGAGCGGATGAGCGAACCGTCATCCTATGTCTTCAAGCCGCACGAGCGGCCGACGCTGCCCGGCTCGCCAGCCAATCCGGATCATCCGGGCCGCCGCCGGCTCGGCTACCTCGCCATCGGCCTGCTGATCGGCATCACCGGCGGGCTCGGCAACGCGCTCGTCACCGTGAACATCGCCTTCGCCCAGGGCACGCTCGGCCTCGCGCCCGACGAGAGCGCCTGGCTCACCGCCGCCTATTTCATGACCAATGTGACGGCCAATCTGTTGCTGATCAAATATCGGCAGCAATTCGGCCTGCAGCCCTTCGTGCGCTACATGCTGCTCATCTATGCGGCCGCGACCCTGCTGCATCTCGTCGCGCACGGCTTCTGGAGCTCGGTCGCCGTGCGCGCGGCGAGCGGCTTCGCCGGCGCCGGCCTCTCGACCCTGACCGTGCTCTACATGATGCAGGGCCTGACCGCGCCGAAGCGCCTGGCGGGCCTGATGCTCGGCATCTCCGTGCCGCAACTGGCGACGCCGCTCGCGCGCATGCTCTCGCCCGGCCTGCTGACCTCCGGCGACTGGCATATGCTCTACTGGTTCGAGCTTGGGCTCGCGCTGGCCACGCTCGCCGCGATCATGAGCCTGCCGCTGCCGCCGAGCGAACGCTCGAAAGCCTTCGAGAGCCGGGATTTCCTGACGGTCGGCCTGCTGGCGCCCGGCTCGTGGCTGCTCGTCGCCGTGCTCTCCGAAGGGCGGATCCAGTGGTGGACCGAGCGCGCCTGGATGGGCTATGCGCTGGCCGCCAGCGTGCTGCTCATCGCCGCGGCGCTGCTGCTGGAGCATCGCCGCGCCAATCCGCTCATCAACACGCGCTGGCTCGCCACGCGGGAGATGGTGCGGCTCATCCTGGTCGCCGCCACGGTGCGCATCCTGCTCTCCGAGCAGGCATTCGGCTCGGTCGGCCTGCTGACGGTGGTCGGCATGATCAACGACCAGATGGTGACGCTCAATCTCGTCATCATCCTCGCCTCGATCGCCGGCATGGTGGTCGCCATGCTCACCTTCAATCCCGCCCGGCTCGGCCCGCCGATCCTCATCGCGGTCGCGCTGATCGCGGTCGGCGCCTTCATGGACGCCGGCGCGACCAATCTCACCCGGCCGGGCAATTTCCATGTGAGCCAGGCCCTGATCGGCTTCGCCTCGATCCTGTTCCTCTCGCAGGCGATGATCATCGGCATCGCGCGCGTGCTGGTGGCCGGCAGCCAGAATCTGGTCAGCTTCATCGTGCTGTTCAGCATGAGCCAGAGCCTGGGCGGGCTGGTCGGCACCGCGCTGCTCGGTACTTTCCAGACCATCCGCGAGAAATTCCATTCGCACGAGCTGGTGCAGAGCATCGTGATGACCGACCCGCAGGTGGCGGCCCGCATCGGCGCCGGGGGCGGCGCGGTCGCCGGCGTGGTGGGCGACCCGGCCCTGCGCTCCGCCCAGGGCGCGGCGCTGCTGGCACAGCAGGCGACGCGCGAGGCGCACATCCTCGCCTATAATGATGTCTTCATGCTGGTCGGCGTGCTGGCGGTGCTCGGCGTGCTGTGGGGGCTCGGCATCCAATATTCGATCTGGCGGCGCGGCGAGGTCTCGCCTGTCGTCCAGCTGCAGCGCAAGATGCAGCAGGCCGCACAGGCCGCTGCCGAGCAGGCTCCAGGCACATGAATGGGGGACAGATGAGCAAGCCAGCCACGGCCGCCGACCAGCCGGCGGAGGAGACCGCCCTCGACCCGCAGGTCGATCCGCCCGCCGGCTGGCGGCCGCCGCCCAAGAACCGGTGGACGATCGCCGCGATCATCATCCTCGTGCTGCTGGCGGTGCTCGCCATCCTCTATGCCTGGCAGCTGCCGCCTTTCGCCGGCTGGTCGCAATCCACCGACAATGCCTATGTGCGCGGCAAGGTGACGGTCATCAGCCCGCAGGTGAGCGGCTATGTGACCTCCGTGCCGGTGCAGGATTTCGCGCAGGTGAAGAAAGGGCAGGTGCTCGCCACCATCGACCAGCGTATCTATGCCGCGCGCGTCGAGCAGGCCAAGGCCAATCTCGCCGCCCAGATCGCCGCCCTCGACAATTCGCAGCAGAGCCAGCGCTCGCGCGAGGCCGCGCTGGCGGGCCAGCAGGCCGGGATCGCCAATGCCCAGGCGCAGCTGGTGCGGGCGCAGGCGGACATGCGGCGCGCCGATGCGCTGGTCGCGGACGGCTCCATCTCCGAGCGCGAGCGGGACCAGGCGCGCGCCGCCCTGCTCGCCGCACAGGCGGCGGTGCGCCAGGCGGACGCCGCCCACCGGATCGGCCAGCAGGACGTGCGCGCCGTGCTGGTCGGCCGCGGCGGCCTCGAAGCCTCGGTTGAGGCGGCGCGCGCGCAGCTCCACCTCGCGCAGGTCGATCTCGACAACAGCACCATCCGCGCCCCGGTCGACGGACAGCTCTCCGAGATCGGCGTGCGCAACGGCGCCTTCGTCTCGGCCGGCACGCAGCTCATGTTCCTCGTGCCCCGCGACCGCTGGGTGATCGCCAATTTCAAGGAAGCGCAGACCCGCGACATGCGCGTCGGCCAGCGCGCCACCTTCAGGGTGGATGCGCTGGGCGGCGCCGAGCTGACCGGCCATGTGCAGGACATCTCGCCGGCCGCCGGCTCCGAGTTCGCAGTGCTCAAGCCCGACAATGCGACCGGCAATTTCGTCAAGGTGGCGCAGCGGATCGCGGTGCGCGTGCAGGTCGATGCAGGGCAGGCGCTGGCCGGGCGGCTGCGGCCCGGCATGTCGGTCGAGATCAAGGTGCATACGAGGGACTGATGCGGCGCGCGCTCCTCACCCTCCTCGCCGCGTCCGTGGCGCCGCTCGCCGCCTGTGCCGGCCCGGCGGTCGATCTCGCCACGGTGGAGCCTGTCGCATCGCCCGAGCGCTGGCGGACCGATGCCGGCCCGACCGCGCCGATCGACCGCGCCTGGTGGGAAGCCTTCGGCGATCCCGCGCTGACCGCGCTGGTCGAGCGGGCGCTGGCGCGCAACATCGACATCGCGCTCGCCACGGCCCGGGTGCGCGAGGCGCGAGCGCAGGAAATGGCCGCCCGATCGCAGCTGCTCCCCTCGCTGGAAGCGGGCGGCGGCGAGAGCGATTCCCGGAGCGTCAATGCGTTCGGCCAGCCGGTGATCCAGCAGGCCGGCCAGGTGCAGGCGCAGGTCGCCTGGGAGGCCGACTTGTTCGGCCGCCTCTCCGACCAGGCCTCGGCCGCGCGATCGGCCTGGCTGGTGAGCCAGGCGGCACGCGATTCGGTGCGCCTTTCCGTCGCCGGCGCGGCAGCGAGCGGCTACATCACCCTGCTGGCGCTCGACGCGCGCCTCACCGTCGCGCGCGCGACGCTGGCCGCCCGCGCCGATGCGCTGCGCCTGGCCGAGCGGCGCGTGCGGACCGGCTATTCGCCGGGGCTGGAGCTGGCCCAGGCCCAGGCGGAATATCAGGGCACGGCGCAGCTCATCCCCGCGCTGGAGCAGGCCATTGCCCGCCAGGAGAATGGCCTCAGGCTGCTGACCGGCGATGTGCCGGGCGCGGTCGAGCGCGGCGCTTCCTTCGCGGCGCTGACCGAGCCCGCCATACCGGACGGCCTGCCCTCGGAGCTGCTGCGCCGCCGGCCGGACGTGGCCCAGGCCGAATATCAGCTCGCCGCCAGCGACAGCACGCTCGCCGCCGCGCGCAAGCGCTTCCTGCCGCAGCTGCGCCTCACCGGCTCGGGCGGAGCGGTCTGGTCCTCGCTGCTCAGCGACGATCCGGTAGGCATCTGGTCGATCGGCGCAAGCATATTGGCGCCCCTGTTCGAGGGCGGACGGCTGCGCGCCGGCACGGAGAGCGCGGCGGCGCAGCGCGACCAGGCCGCCTTCGCCTATCGCCGCACGGCGCTGGCGGCCTTCCGCGACGTCGACGATGCGCTCGCCGTCGCGCGCCACAGCGACGAGCAGGTGCGGATCCTCACTGCCCAGCGCGAGGCGCTGGCCACCGGTTTCCGCCTCGCCGGCAACCGCTACCGGGCCGGCTACTCGCCCTATCTCGAGCAGCTCGACGCCCAGCGCGGCCTGCTCGGTGCCGAGCTGGCCCTGGTCCAGGCCCGCGCCGACGCCCTCATCGCGCGCGTGACGCTCTACCAGGCAATGGGCGGCGGCTGGAGCCCGCAGGCGATCGCGGCGGCCGGAGACGAGGGAGGCCAAGCTCCCTGATGAAAAGGCCGCCCCGATGGGACGGCCCTTTCCTGTTTCCGCATGAGGCGTCGAAATCAGCGCTTCGAGAACTGGAAGCTGCGGCGGGCCTTGGCGCGGCCGTACTTCTTGCGCTCCACCGAGCGGCTGTCGCGGGTGAGGAAGCCTTCGGCCTTCACCGTCGAGCGCAGCGCCGGCTCATATTTGGTCAGCGCCTGGGCGATGCCGTGCTTGACCGCGCCGGCCTGGCCCGAGAGACCGCCGCCCTTGACGGTGCAGACGACGTCATACTGGCCCTCGCGCGCGGTGACGGTGAAGGGCTGGTTGATGACGAGGCGCAGCGTCGGGCGCGCGAAATAGATTTCCTGGTCGCGGCCGTTGACGATGATCTTGCCGGTGCCGGGCTTGACCCAGACGCGGGCGACGGCGTCCTTGCGGCGGCCGGTCGCATAGGCGCGGCCGAACTGGTCCAGCTCCTGCTGGCGCAGCGGCGCGGTGACGACGGGCGCTTCCGGCGTGGCGGCGACGACGGCAGCGGCCGGTGCGGCGCCCTGAGTGAGGTCCTGCAGATCGGACAGCGAGTTGACGGTATCGGACATCAGGCACCAACCTTGTTCTTGCGGTTCATCGCCGCGATATCGAGGACTTCGGGGTTCTGCGCGGCGTGCGGATGCTCGGGGCCGGCGAAGATGCGCAGGTTGCGCATCTGCTGGCGGCCGAGCGGACCGCGCGGGATCATGCGCTCCACCGCCTTCTCCAGCACGCGCTCGGGGAAGCGGCCTTCCAGCACCTTCTCGGCAGTCACGCCCTTGATGCCGCCGGCATAGCCGGTGTGCTTGTAATAGACCTTGTCGGCGAGCTTGTTGCCGGTGAACTTCACCTTCTCGGCATTGATGACGATGACATTGTCACCGCAATCGACATGCGGGGTGAAGCTGGTCTTGTGCTTGCCGCGCAGGATGTTCGCGATGATGGTCGCGGCGCGGCCGACGACGAGCCCCTCGGCGTCGATCAGCAGCCACTTCTTCTCGACCGTCGCGGGCGTCGCCGGCTTGGTCGTCTTCATGAGCGCCTTCATGGCCTCTTGCCTCCGGAAAAGAACAAGGCGGCGCCCAGACGGCACCGCCAACGCCGCGCCAATGCCGATTCACAGTGAAGAAGTCAAGCAAAAGCGCTGCTTTGCTGGCGGGTATCAGGATACCCTATCCGCCGGCGGGCTGGTAGCGCCGGCTTTCATCGAGCGGCCTCGTGCGCACTGTCGTGCGGCGCGCGGTGCCGCGCCGCGCCAGAAGGAGAGGCAGCGCGCCAGGCATCAGCCGACCGTCTCCTCGTCGACCCAGCGGGCATAGCCGTCCGAAGCGGCGACCGGCCAGCTGAGGATCGCCGGCAGTTCATAGGGATGCGTCTCGGCCAGCGCGCTCGCCAGCGCCTGCACCTGATGGGGCACGGTCTTGAAGAGCACCGGCACCTCGTCCTCCTCCCGCACCGCGCCTTCCCAGCGATAGACCGAGCGGCCGCCCGCCAGCATGTTGGCGCAGGCCGCGAGGCGGCGCTCGACCATCGTCCGGGCCGCCTCGCGCGCCGACGCGGGATCGGGATACAGCACATAGACCAGCGCGATGTCCCTCATCGCGCCGGCCTCCAGCCCAGCCGGTGCGCGCCGACGATCGTCGCGCCGAACAGCAGCGCGCCGACCAGTTGGTGCGCCACCGCGATGGGCAGCGCCACGCCGGTCATCACGGTGATGATGCCGAGCACGATCTGCCCGAGCGTCAGCGCCATCAGCCACCAGGCGATGGCCGGCGCGCCCCGGGCATTGAGCCGCGCGGCCATCCACAGGATCGCCGCCGCCGCGCCCCAGGCCCACCAGCGATGCAGGAAATGCACGAGGAAGGGGTCGCTGGTCAGCGTCATCCAGAGCGAGCCCCACCACTGGATGCCATCGGGCACCAGATGGTCGTTCATCAGCGGCCAGGTGTTGGCCACATAGCCGGCGCGCAGGCCGGCGGTGAGCGCGCCCAGCATCAGCTGCGCGAACAGCAGCAGCACGGGAATGGCGCCGGCCAGCGTGACCCGCGCCTTGCGCGCCCCGGAGGTCCGCGCCAGCCCGGCGAAATCGCGCGCGGTCCACAGCACCGCCGCGAGCAGGATGAGCGCCATGCCGAGATGCGCGGCGAGCATCGCGGGCTCGACATTCACCCGGTCGGCGAGACCGCTCTTCACCATCAGCCAGCCGACCGCGCCCTGCGCACCGCCGAGCAGCAGCAGCACGACCAGCCGCACGCCATAGCCCCGAGGCACGGCGCGGCGCAGCGCGAACCAGGCGAGCGGCAGCGCATAGGCGAGGCCGATCAACCGGCCGAGCAGGCGATGAAAATATTCCCAGAAATAGATGTGCTTGAAGGCGGCGAGCGTCATGCCCTGGTTCATCAGCACATATTGCGAACTGTGCCTGTAAGCGTCGAACTCGGCCTGCCAGTCGGCTTCGCTGAGCGGCGGGATGGCGCCGGTGACGGGCTTCCACTCGGTGATGGAAAGGCCCGATTCGGTGAGCCGGGTGATGCCGCCGACGACGATCATCAGCAGGATGAGCGCGACGATGCCATAGAGCCAGCGCGCCAGCAGGCGCGGGCGGACGCGCGCGCGTGCCGCGCCGGTCATGCTGATCATGGCGCCCTGTGCGATCTCGCTCATGCCCGCCCCCATGCGCCGATGCTTGCGGGGACGCAAGGCGGATCGAGCGTTTACGGGCCGGGCCGGGGGGCCTTGCAGCGGGTGTTCAGGACGGCATGAACTCCAAGCACCGTTGGCAGGTAGGTCCGCTTTCACTCCGAAGCCGAAATCCGGACCGGCTCGCCATCAGGCCAAATGATATGTTGTAACTTGCATCCCTTGGGCGTAGAGACGTCGGGCCATGTCGACGCTTGCCCCTCCCCGCTTCCCGCGACTCGACGGGATCGCCATCGGGCTGTCCGGCTTGTGCGCCGTGCATTGCGTCGCCACTGCCGTTGCGTTCGGCCTCCTCTCCTCGGTGGCGAACATGCTCGCCGCGCCGATCTTCCACGAAGTGGGCCTCGCCATCGCCATGGTGCTCGGCGCGCTGGCGCTCGGCCTGGGCGCGCGCCAGCACGGCATGCTGCTGCCGGTCGCGGTCGGCGGTCTCGGCCTCGGCATCATGGCGGGCACGCTGACGCTGCAGCATGGCACCACCGAGATCATCTGGTCGCTGATCGGCGTCGGGCTGCTCGCCTTCGGCCACGAGCTCAACCGCCGCGCCTTCTGGTAAGCGTCAATCCGGCTGCACGGGCGGACGGGCCAGCAGATGCGGCCCGGCATCCGCCACGCTGGCGCATCCGGTGAGCGCCAGGCCGGCGCGCAGCTCCCGCGCCAGCTGCGCCAGCATGGCGGACACCGCCGCTTCCCCGCCGGCCGCCAGCGCGAAGGCCCAGAGCCGGCCGATCAGCACGCCTTTCGCGCCCAGCGCCAGCATCTTGAGTATGTCGAGACCGCTGCGCACGCCGCCATCGGCCAGCACGGTCAGCCGGTCGCCGACCGCCCGGGCGATGGCCGGCAGCGCCTCGGCCGTGGCCACCGTCGCGTCCAGCTGGCGGCCGCCATGGTTGGAGACGACCAGCCCGTCCGCGCCGATGTCCGCGACACGGCGGGCATCCTCCACCTCCATGATGCCCTTGAGCACCAGCTTGCCCGGCCAGTGCTGGCGGATGAACTCCAGGTCCTTCCAGCTCACCGAGGGATCGAAATTATTGCCGCTCCAGCTCAGGAAATCATTGAGCCGGACATTGCCCTTCATATAGCCGGCGAGATTGCCGAGCGCGTGCGGCCGCCCGAACAGGCCGACATCGACCGCCCAGCGCGGATGCAGGGCCACTTGCGACCAGCGGCGCCACTGGCCGAGCAGGCCCGGCGGGCCGGAAAGGCCGGAGCGCTGATCGCGCCAGCGCGGGCCGGGCATCGGCAGGTCGACGGTCATGAACAGGATCGGGCAGCCCCCTTCCCTGACCCGCGCCAGCAGATCCATGACGACGCCGCGATCCTTGGCGACATAGAGCTGGAACCAGAAGGCACGCTGCGCCTGCGCCATCGCCTCCTCGAAGGAGCAGAGCGCCACGGTCGACATGATGAAGGGCACGTCCGCGGCCTCCGCGGCGCGGATCGCCTGCTTCTCGCCGCGCCGGGCGAGCATGCCGCCCATGCCGATCGGCCCGAGCATCACCGGCATGGCCATGGGCTGGCCGAACAGGGTGGTGGCGAGGTCCGACTGCGAGACATCGTTGAGCACGCGCTGGCGCAGCATCACCGCCTGCACCGCCGCCGGATTGCGGCGCAGCGCGATCTCCGCGAAGCTGCCGCCATCGACATAGTCGAACAGGAAGCGCGGCAGCCGCCGCCTGGCGGCGGCGCGCAGATCGGGATAGCCATGCGGCCAGACCATGGTCAGCAGCCTTGCCGACGGCGGTTAATGACCTGAAATGGCTTCATTGCATCCTCTCCATCCCCGCGGTGCGCGTATCCGCCCTCCTTGGCGCGAGGAAAAGCCCCTTGTCCAGCCCCCTGCGCCGCCGGTGCGATCATTGCGCCGATTTGGGCCAGTGCTTGCGAAGGAGGCGATCGTCGGCTTCCTGCGCTGCGGCTCGGGGTCCACATGCTGTGCGCGCGGCAATGGCGACTGGCATCCACCCTGCCTTCGCAGGAGCACGGATCCCATCCGAGCGGGATGCGCTCTATATGTAGGGCCAGCCCTCGGGCGGCCAATCGATCTCCAGGCCGCGCTTCTCGATCTCATCGTAGAGAGCCCCTTCACGCGGCGTCAGAACCCCGCTGGGATGCTTGGGCCAATGCTGCCATTCGGCCAGCAGTTCCTCGTCGGTCATGGTCGCGGGATCGGGCATCGTTCGTCTCCGCAGGGGCGGCGGGGCCGGTGAAATCATTATCGGCCATGCGCGTCGCGCCCGATCATAGCGCCCATCCGCTTGCCGGGTCGATCTGATTGTTCGCGTCCGGAGGATGCCATGCTCGGAGGATCAGTGCTCCCACGAAAGCAGGAGCACGTCATGGTTCCGCCCAATCGGACTCTTCCGCCTGGCTTCGTGGCGGCCACGACCATCTCAATGGAAATCGCGCGACCCGGGCAGTAGCCGGGCATTGCGCGGATGGCCGGAGCTGCGCGCCGCGGCGAGGCGGCGCGCATGGACGGGATGGAGGAATTCGTCCGCCCGGCTGAGCAGCGGATCGGGCCGGTGCGTCTGCGAGAGATGGTCGAGCAGATCGGTGCGGTCGGTCACTCGGCTGGCCATCACATGGATGACGCCTTCGCGGCTGCGCTGCACCTCGCCGTCCACGATCATCAGCCGCGCCGCCATCACCGCGCGGCGATAGCGCTCGAACCGGCGCGCCCAGAGCACGATGTTGGCGATGGCCGCCTCATCTTCCAGCGTGACGAAGATGGCATTGCCCTTGCCCGGCCGCTGGCGGACCAGCACCACGCCGCCCACCCGCACCCGCGCGCCGCCCTTCATCCCGCGCAGGTCCGCGCAGGGCGTCACGCCCTCGGCGGCGAAATAGGGCCGCAGCAGCGCCATGGGATGCGCCTTGAGGGAGAGGCGATGGGTCTGGTAATCGGCCGCGACATGCTCGCCCAGCGTCATCGCCTTCAGGGCGACCGCCGGCTCCTCGCCCAGCTCGCGGGCGCGGGCGGCGGCGAACAGCGGCAGCTCGTCCGTGGGCGTGCGGCGCACTTCCCACAGCGCATCGCGGCGATCCTTGCCGAGCGAGCGCATCGCATCGGCATCGGCGAGCAGGTTGAGCGCGCGGGCGGGGAGACCGGCGCGACGGGCGAGATCCTCGACGCTGGCGAAGGGTCCGCCGGCCGCGCGGGCACCCATGATGGCGCGGCCCCAATCATCCTTGAAGCCGCCGATCTGGCGGAAGCCCAGGCGCAGGGCTAGGGATGACGACAAGCCCTTCCCCTCCAGGGGAGGGGTTGGGGGTGGGGGCGATGCGTCAGCATCGCTTGCACAGCGATCGGCGGCATCGTCCCGACCCCACCCCAACCCCTCCCCTGGAGGGGAGGGGCTTGTGCCGCGCTCCACCCCATTGTCCCAGTCGCTGGCATTCACGTCGATCGGCAGCACTTCCACGCCATGCTCGGCGGCGTCGCGCACCAGCTGGGCCGGCGCGTAGAAGCCCATGGGCTGCGAATTGAGCAGCGCGCAGGCGAATATCGCCGGATGATGGCATTTGAGCCAGGCCGAGACATAGACCAGCCGCGCGAAGCTCTGCGCATGACTCTCCGGGAAGCCGTAGGAGCCGAAGCCCTCGATCTGCTTGAAGCAGCGCTCGGCGAAATCGGGCTCATAGCCCCGCGCGACCATGCCGCCGATCATCTTGTCACGGAACCGATCGATGGTGCCGAGATTGCGGAAAGTCGCCATCGCGCGGCGCAGGCCGTTGGCCTCCGCATCGGTGAAGGCGGCGGCGGTGATGGCGAGCTGCATCGCCTGCTCCTGGAACAGCGGCACGCCGAAGGTCTTGCCGAGCACGCCCTTGAGCTCATGCGGATCATGCGGCGGGGCGGGTGCGGGGAAGTCGACCTTCTCCTCCCCGCAGCGCCGGCGCAGATAGGGATGCACCATGTCGCCCTCGATCGGGCCGGGCCGCACGATCGCCACCTGCACGACGAGATCGTAGAACTTGCGGGGCTTGAGGCGCGGCAGCATGTTCATCTGCGCCCGGCTCTCGACCTGGAAGACGCCGATGCTGTCGCCCTTGCAGAGCATGTCGTAGACGGCCGGGTCGCTCGCCTCGATATCGGTCCGCAGGCTGTGATCGCCCAGCCCATGCTGCCGCATCAATTCGAAGCTCTTGGCGATGCAGGTGAGCATGCCGAGCGCCAGCACGTCCACTTTCATGAGCCCGAGCGCGTCGATATCGTCCTTGTCCCACTCGATGAAGGTGCGGTCCTCCATCGCCGCATTGTGGATCGGCACCATCTCGTCCAGCCGGCCCTGGGTGAGCACGAAGCCGCCGACATGCTGCGAGAGGTGACGCGGCAGGTTGAGGATGCGCTGCACGAAATCCTTGAGCCGGGCGATCTCGGGATTGTCCGGATCGAAGCCGGATTCCTCGACCCGCCGGCGCTCATAAGTGGAAGCGTAGCTGCCCCAGATGGTGCTCGCCATGCGGGCGGTCACATCCTCGGACAGGCCCAGCGCCTTGCCGACCTCCCGCACCGCGCTGCGGGCGCGATAATGGATGACGGTCGCGGCGATGCCGGCGCGCTCGCGGCCGTAGCGGCGATACATATACTGGATCACTTCCTCGCGCCGCTCATGCTCGAAATCGACGTCGATATCCGGCGGCTCCTTGCGCTCGGGCGAGAGGAAGCGGGAGAAGAGCAGGTCGTGCTCCATCGGATCGATCGAGGTGACGCCGAGCAGGAAACAGACGATCGAATTGGCCGCGCTGCCGCGCCCCTGGCAGAGGATCGGTGGCTCCTGCGCGCGGGCGAAGCGGACGATGTCGTGCACGGTCAGGAAATAATGGGCATAGCCTTGCTGCCGGATGAGCGTCAGCTCCTTCTCGATGAGCGCCTGCACCTTCTCCGGCAGCGTCTCGCCATAGCGCCTGTGCGCCGCTTCCGTGACGAGATGTTCCAGCCAGTCCTGCGCTTCCCAGCCATAGGGGACGGGCTCGTGCGGATATTCGTAGCGCAGATGCTCCAGCCGGAAGCTGATGCGCGAGAGGAAGGTCTCCGTCTGCGCAATAGCATCCGGGCAGGCGGCGAAGAGGCGCTGCATCTCGTCGCCGGATTTCAGGTGCCGCTCGGCATGGGCGAGCAGCGCGCGGCCGGCCTTCTGCACGGTGGTGTGCAGGCGGATGGCGGTCATCACATCCTGCAGCGGCCGGTCCTCGGGCGCGGCATAGAGCGGGTCGTTGAGCGCGATGAGCGGCACGCCGGCCGCCCGCGCCAGGGCCTGCGCCTCGACCAGCCGGCGCGCGTCCCGCCCCGTGCGCGCCATGACGGCACCGAGCCAGACCCGGCCCGGCGCGGCCGCCGCCAGCCGGCGCAGCAAGTCCGATGTCGCGCCCGGCATGGCGATCAGCAGCAGATCGTCGAGATGGTCGAGCAGGTCGCCGAGGTGCAGGTCGCACGCGCCCTTCTTGGCCCGCAGATTGCCCGTGCTGAGCAGCCGGGTGAGCCGGCCCCAGCCATGGCGCGTGGCGGGATAGGCGATGATGTCGCTCGTCCCGTCCGCGAAGACGAGGCGCGCGCCGGTGACGAGCTGGAAATCCTCCGGCACCGCCACGCCTTCCTCGCGCATCCGCTCGATGGCGATCTTGGCGCGCACCACGCCGGAGACGGTGTTGCGATCCGCGATGCCGATACCGGCATGGCCGAGCGCCACCGCACGCGCCACCATCTCCGCCGGAGCGCAGGCGCCGTACAGGAAGCTGTAGGCGGTGGTGCAGGCGAGTTCGATATAGGCGGTCATGGCGCCCTCCGCGCGAGGCAATCCGCCCATATATGGGGGCGGAACCTGCGCCTTCCTCTCCCGTCATTCCCGCGCACGCGGGAAGCCAGGCCGCCCCGGCACTCCGCTGGGTTCTGGATTCCCGCGTTCGCGGGAATGACGGGGGGAAAGACGGACCTCATGCGAACAGCCCGTGCACATACCAGTCCGGCCGGCCGGTCTCGCGCTCGTAGAGGCCGTGGCGGAACAGCCAGAAGCGGCGACCGTGCTCGTCCTCGACGCGATAATAGTCGCGGGTAAGGCCGGGATCGCCGGCATGACCGTCCGGGCGCCGCCACCATTCGGGGGCGATGCGCTCGGGCCCTTCCTGCCGCACGATGCGGTGGAACCCGTGGCGCCAGCGGAACTGGCGCGGCGGCCCGTCCGGTACCTGCGCGATCACCTCGATCGGCTCGGGCGGATCGAGCAGGCTGAGCGGACGCAGCGGCGGTTCCCCCGGCGCGGGCGCGTCCCAGGCAGGGAGATCGGCAACCGCCACGGGGACCAGCCGCGTCGCCCGCTCCGGCATATGGGTGTCGCGCGGCGCGAGGCGGCGGAAACGGCGCCCTCCGGCGCGGACGGCGAGCCGGTCGAGCAGAGCGGTGAGATCGGCCGCTTTCGCCCGCTCACCGTCCAGCCGGTCCTGCGCGATGCCAAGCGCTTCCACCGCCGGGACAGCCAGGCGGAGGATATCGAAGCCGAAGCCGGGATCGATCGGATCGGCGAGCGATTCGACGCGCTCGCCGAACAGGCGCAGCACGATGGCGGGATCGCGCACCGGCTGGCCGGTCTCGACGGCGAGATCGCGCATCGCCCCGTCGCTACGGTAAAGGCGCGCGGCGAAGCGGCGCCCGCCCTGGTGGCGCTCGGCGAGGATGCGACAGGCGCGGTCCAGCAGCTCGCCCAGTACCGCCATCACCGTCTCGACCTGCGTCACCGGCTCGGCGAAGCGGCGCTCGACATGGACGGGCGGCGGCAGGCGGCGCGGCATGATGCGGCTGTCCGCGCGGCCGACCAGCCGGTCCAGCCGGTCGATCAGCACGGCGCCGAAGCGGGCGGCGAGCGGCGCGGGCGGCAGGTCCGCCAGATCGCCGAGCGTGGCGAAGCCGGCGCGGCGCAGGGCATGGCGAATGTCCGGCTCGACGCGCAGGGCGATCAGCGGGAGGTCGCGGATGGCGGCAGCTTCGCTTGCGTCGGGGTCCGGCTGTTCCGAAGGGATGCTTGCCGTGCTGGAGCCCGGGGCGCATGAGTCGTGCGTAACCGCCCTAGGCTCCTGCCTTCGCAGGCGCACGGTTTCGCGTTCATCCCGACCGGCGGCAAGGGACATCGCTGCACGCTTTTGCGATCCGCGGCCCACCTCCGGTGAGCCCTCGCCATAACGCGCCAGCGCCAGCGCGGCCTCCGGGCTGCCGGCGCGGGCATGGCGCACGCGCAGGCCCTGCCGGCGCATCAGGCGCACCGCGTCGGCGGCCAGCGCATCCTCGCCGCCGAAGAGATGCGCGCAGCCGGCGATGTCGAGGATGAGGCCATCGGGCGGATCGAGTGCCACCATCGGCGTGTAGCGGTCGGCGAGATCGGCCAGCCGCTCCAGACAGGCCGTCTCGGCATCCGGGTCGTGCGGCAGGGCGACGAGGCCCGGCACCAGTGCCCGCGCGTCGGCCAGCGCCATGCCGGGTTCGAGGCCGAGCGCCAGCGCGTCCGCATCCAGCACGTGGAGGCGGAAGGCGCCCTGCTGCTTCTCGATGAAGACCAGCGGCGCGTCGGGCGAAAAACCCTCAGACGGCGATGCGCCAGCCGGCGTCCGTGCCACCATCGTCCCCATCGGCTTGCGGACGAGATCCGCCGCCAGAAAGGGGAGGATAAGCGCCAGGAAGCGCCGCCGGCCGGAAGGAGCCTGCGTCACGATCCCACTCCACTGTCCATTCGAAACCCGCCGGGCCGCCGCGCTGGCGCAGCAGGGCAAGGCCCAGCATCGGCTGCCCCGGCGCATCCGCCGCGAGCGGCGCGCACGGCGCGCTCGTCACCTGCCAGCGTGTCTGCGCAGCGCTGGGCGCGGGCCGCGCGCCATGCAGGCGCAGCAGCAGCGGCGTCACGCCCGAAGCCTCGGCAGCGAGCGCCAGGCGGCGGCTGGCGGTGAGATCGAGCAGCGCGGGATTGCCGCCCAGCTCCAGCACCACCGCGCCCAGCGCAGCGCAGCGCAGCGCATCCACGCCGGCGCGCAGCAGCGCCTTCGCATCGGGCAGCACGCCCAGCACCAGCCGCGCCGGATCGAGCCCGAGATCGGCCAACCCCGGCCCGTGCAGCGGCGCACGGCGCTGCACCGCTTCCTCGCGCAGCCAGAGCAGCGTCGCGCCGGGCGGCTCCGCGTCGCCGCCGATGAGACGCGCCAGCATGACGGCAAAGCCCATGGCGCTTGCCTCGTCGCCGGCCTCCTGCGCGAACAGCTCGTGCACCCGCCCGATCGCAAGACCGCCGCCCAGCACCCGATCGATCGCCGCCACGCCCAGCGGACGCGCCGGCGCCGGCGGGATCGCACGCGACCCCACACCGGCCAGCGCCCGCCGCAATGCGGGATGAAGGCGACTCGACTCCTGCATGTTCACTTTATGTTCTCAAGTAGGATGATAGGAGTCAAGCGAGGGGTCATTCCGGCGGAGAACCGACATGAACTCCTCTCCCTTCAGAGAAGTTTGGGTCGGCCCTTCGCCGGAAGCCCCAGCCGATTGCAATTGCAGGGAAATATCCCCGCCCAAATCAGTGACCGGCAATCGGATGAAATGCCAACCCTTGGCAATCCGAGTCATCATTTAGGAAATGCCTCAAAGACCGGACACGTCGTAAATCCGTCTTATTTGTTGTATTTCAATAATATAGCTGTTTGGCACGCTTAATGCACCAGAACAGGTACAGGCGCCCCCAGCCTGCATCCCTGTTCCGAGTGAGGAGAAGTTTGATGTCCAAGTTCACCACCGCGATCGTCGCCACGCTGGCCGTCGCCACCGCCTTCCCCGCCTTCGCCAAGACCGACGAAGGCCAGCGCCTCGAGGCGCGCGTCGTCAGTCAGAATGGCGAGACCCTCTATTGCGTCACCGAAAAGGCGGTCGGCACGCTGATCCCGCACCACACCTGCCAGACCGCGCAGGAATGGGCCGCCCAGGGCGCCACCGTCATCGACAACCGCGAGGCCTTCGCCTCCAGCGCCCGCTGAGCCGATGGCCGACCCCGGACGCCGCTCCACTCCCCCTCTGGAGCGGCGTCATCGGGATCGAGCCGATCAACCAAGAACCAACCAAGACAAGATTCTGGAGAGTGTCATGCGTCCGAAATCCCCCTTCGTCGCGGCCCTGTTCGCGATCGGCCTGTCCGCCCTCGCCACGCCGGCCCTGGCCGGCACCACCGAGCAGGGCGGCCGGCGCTACCATGCCTGGACCGTCGAGACCGGCGGCGACCCCGTCTATTGCATCAATCATGAGCGCGTCGATTCGCGCATTCCGCAGCGCATCTGCATGACCAAGAGCGGCTGGATCGAAACCGGCGCCCGCGTGATCGAGGCGCGCGACCTCGCCTATGCCACCAATGATCGTCATCCGGAGAAGAGCCGCTGAGCCCGTCCGGTCGGCGGCACCGCGCCATCCCTTGCGGCCGGCGCCGTCCCGAACCTGCCTGATCCGGCCGCGACGCTCCGGCGCTTCGCGGCCTTTTTTTCAGCTTTCGACCTCGCGTTCCCGTCGTCGGCGGGCCAGGATGTTGAGCCCCTCGACCAATGCCGAGAAGGCCATGGCGGCATAGACATAGCCCTTGGGCACATGCGCGCCGAAGCCCTCGGCGATGAGCGTGGTGCCGATCAGCATCAGGAAGCTCAGCGCCAGCATCACCACCGTGGGATTGCGCTCGATGAAGTCGGCGAGCGGCGTCGCCGCGAACATCATCGCCGCCACCGCGCAGATCACCGCGATCACCATGATCGCCAGATTGTCGGTCATGCCGACCGCCGTGATGATGCTGTCGATCGAGAAGACGAGATCGAGCAGGATGATCTGGCCCACCGCCGCCGTGAAGCCGATCCCGATCGCGCCCGCATCGAACATCTCGTCGCCGGTGCGCGGGTCGATATTGTGGTGGATCTCCTTGGTCGCCTTCCACACCAGGAACAGGCCGCCGGCGATCAGGATGAGATCGCGCCACGAGAAGGCGCGGCCGAACGCCTCGAAGAGCGGCGTGGTCAATTGCATGATCCAGGCGATCGAGGCGAGCAGCCCGAGCCGCATCACCAGCGCCAGGCTGATGCCGATGCGCCGCGCCCGCACGCGCTGCCCGGCGGGCAGCTTGTTGCTCAGCACCGAGATGAAGATGAGATTGTCGACGCCCAGCACCACTTCCATGGCGACGAGCGTGGCGAGCGCCGCCCAGGCGGCGGGTTCGCTCGCCAGGGCGGCAATGCCGTCCAGCATGGCCGTTCAGCCTTCCCGGAAGGAGGGGAGCGCGATTACTCGCGCTCGCCCGTCAGGTTGAGCAGCAGCTGGAAGATGTTGACGAAGTTCAGATAGAGCGAAAGCGCCCCGAACACCGCCATCTTGCCCAGCGCCTCATGGCCGAGATTTTCGGCATATTGGACCTTGATGTTCTGCGTGTCCCAGGCGGTGAGGCCCACGAACACCAGCACGCCGATGACCGAGATGGCGAACTGCAGCGCGCTCGACCCCAGGAAGAGGTTGACGAGCATTGCGATCAGCACGCCGATCAGGCCCATCATCAGGAAGCTGCCGAAGCGGGACAGATCAGCCTTGGTCGTATAGCCGTAAAGGCTCATCGCCGTGAACATCGCGGCCGCGATGAAGAAGGTCTGGGCGATGCTCGTCCCCGTGAACACGAGGAAGATCGACGCCATGGAGACGCCCATGGTCGCCGCGAACGCCCAGTAGACCGCCTGCGCGGTCGCCGCGCTCATCCGCTCGATGCGGAAGCTGAAGAAGAAGACGAAGGCCAGCGGGGCGAACATGAACACCCATTTGAGGGGCGTGCCGAAGATCGCCTGGACCAGCGCCGGAGTGGAAGCGACGAGCAGCGCCACGATGCCCGTGAGCAGCACGCCCGACGCCATATAATTGTAGACGCGCAGCATGTGCGCGCGCAGCCCCTCGTCGAAGAGGGCCGCGCTGCGAGCGCCGCCGCGCTGGAGAACCCGTTCCTGTTCGTACATAGCCATAACCTCGTTTGCCGTTTGCAAAACGAGTGACCCTGCGCCGGTCCTGTCGAAGGAAGAAACTGAGAACCGGCATCGAGCGCACTCGATGCGGTCCGACATCACGACCGCCGAAGCGATCGCCAGAGGGGCCCGGCCCGCATTGCGGCTAATGTAGGCAGGGACGGCGGCGAAATCAATGAGGGTGATGGCCGGGGAAGCGTCTCAGGTCGAATTTCGAGGACGGACATGCTCCCTCCTTCATGGGGGGAGGGCTATGACACTGTTCACCGCCTCAACCGAAGCCGAGCGCCCAATCCTCCAGGATCGCCGGCCCGCGCCGGTGCCCGCGCGCGAAGAAGCCGCTCAGCTCGGCTTTCCAGGCCGGCGCGATCTCGATGCGGTGATGGCCCAGCAACGGCATGTCGTGCGGCACGCCGCCCTGCCGGCGCACCAGCCCCTTGCGCATCAGCCGGGCGATCAGGATGAGGACATCCTCGGCGTCGATCACGAGCGACCGCTGCGCGTCCGCAATGGCATAGGCGACGTCGTGCATCATGTGGAGATACAGCTCCGTGACCAGTTGCAGGCCGCGGTCCGGATGCCGGATGACCGCCAGCAGGTCCGCGATCTCGCAGGCGCCGAGATAGGCCTCGCGCGCGAAATCGCCGACCAGGGCGGGCGCGGGACTGTCTCGCAGTGCATTCGTGGCCGCAACCGGCGCGTGGGGCTGGAACTGGTTCATGGTCATGGCCGATCCTCCTTCCGGCAGGTCATGCGACGAGCAGCGGCACGCCGCAGCGCATCCGATCGACCTGCACATCGGCCTCGCCCAGCCGCACGCCGAGCAGGCCGGTCAGCTGGCCGAGCAGCGGATCCAGCAGCGGGCCGAGCAGGTCGAGCCGCTGCCCGACCGCGCTCACCAGCGGCCCGACCGGCAGCGGCAGGCCGAGCAGCGCGACATCGAGATCGACATCATCCATCAGCGAGCTGGTGAGGCCGGTGACAAGATCCTGGGTCGCGACGGACTTGCGGCGATGCGCGGCGATATCCTCCTCGCTGAAGAAGACGCTTTGCTCCGTCACGCCGCCGAGCGCGATGTCCGCCTTCGCCGTCACCCGGATGAGGCCCGCCACATTGGCCAGCGTCGCGGTCTTGAGGATGGGCGCGGCGGAGAGATTGCCCAAGCTCGTCGCATCGACATCGGCGAGGGCCACCGAGCCGATCGATGGCGTCACCGCCAGCGTCACGCCCTTGCCCGCCGCATTGCCACCGCAGTCTATATCGGAGAGCCGCGCCTCGGCCTCGGCGAGATCGATGAGGATCGGCACGTGCAGGCTGGCGACCTGCGATATGCCCGAGAGCAGGCTCGCCTCCAGCAGGATGCGACTGCGCGTGGTGCGGATCACCACGTCGCGCGCATCGGTCACGCTGAGCCAGGGCGAATGGGCATCGCTGCGCCCGCCGACGATCCTGAGCGTGACGCCGGTGAGGCCCGGCACGCTCGCATTGAGACCGATCTCATACTGATCGCCGCGCGACAGCTCCAGCACCGCGCGCAGCAGCGCGAAGGCGCCGACCTCGATCCGGGTGGTGCCGTCATTGGCGGTGTTGCCGCCGATGATGCCGAGATCGATCATGTCGCCGAGCCGCGCCTTGCGGGTGAGCTGGGGCGCGATCCGCGCGAGAATGTCCCGCGTCGACACGTCCGGCGCGGCGTCGGCCATGGCGAGCACGATGTCGCCCAGCGGGATCTCCGTGCCGAGCAGCTCGGCATAGGTGGCGTCCGCCCGGCCCAGCCGCGCCTTGAGCGCGTCGGCGATGCCCAGCAGGTCCAGATTGGCCGAGACCAGCCCCTGCCCGTCTAGCACCGAGAGGCCGAGATTGCTGCCGGCCAGCGCCGAGAGCAGATCATTGGCGAGACCGCCCTGGAGCGAGGCAAGCCGGGTGCCGATGGAGAAGGCGGCATAGTCCAGCCGCGCGGCCGTGGCGCTGGCGCGCACGGTTATGGTCGGGCGGCCGAGCAGCATCTTGCCGAAGAACAGCGGCACCTCGCGCGCCAGCGTCAGGCGGGCGGCATTGGGGTGCGCGGCATTCGCGGTGAAGCGATCGGCCGGATCGAGCGCCGCGTCGCGCCGATAGAGGCCGGGCGTCAGTCCGTCGATCGAGATATCGGCGCCGCCGCCATGATCGATCACCGACTGCGCGACGCCCCGCCCGTCGAGCGCGACATTACCCGAAGCGACGGCCAGCGCGGCCGCGTCGGCGACGCCCTGGAGCTGGCGCCTGGCGAGATAGGCCGACCCCAGATCAACCGAGATCGCCGCCGCGCCGGTCAGGGCCGTCATCGACAGGGCCAGGAGCATCGCCGCCGCGCCCTTGCGATCGGACCGGACGGCGGCAGGCGCGCGCAGCCTCGCCATGGCTCACAAGGTTCCGAGCTTGACGACCGAGGTCCGCCGGATGCTGCCCGCCGGCAAGGGAACCGGCGAGGCAGCGAACAGCGGCGCCTGCGCGACGTCATAGGTGACGGCAACTGAATAGAAGGCGCCATCCTGCGCGGTGGCGACATGGAGGAGATCGGCGCGCAACAGAGGCGAGCCGGCCGCGCCGCTCGCCACCGCCTCGGAGACGAGCGTGCCCCGCTCCGCGCTGCTGATGCCGGCGAGCGCGGCGCGTGCCGCCTCGTTGGCGACCTGCTGCACGGCGCTGGCCGTGCCGAGCCAGACGCCATAGGCAATGATGCCGATCAGCAGGATGATGAGGATCGGCAGGCAGAGCGCGACCTCGACCAGCACGGCCCCTCGGGAGTCGGCAGGAAGACGTGTGCCGCGGCGCCTTCCTGCCGACAGACGAACGGATGACGGCCCGGGCCCGCTGCTGGGGCTGGATGGTCCGGCCATGGACCGCCTGAGGTGACCGTTTGTCATGGTCCCTCTTATGGTCCGGCCGCATCAATGGCGGTTTAGCGCCCGGCGCGCGGCCGATTGCGTAAAATGCGGCATCGATGGCGGCCTGGCAGACCGGAACGGCAGGGTGGCCGACTCCATGACCGGATGCCACCGGGCGATTGCCGCAATTTGCGCAATTCCGGCGGGAAGGCGTGGCTGCTCAGCTGGCGATTCGCGTCGCCACCAGCACCGCGCCCTCCAGCCCATAGGCGCCGCGCAGCTGGGTCAGCGCAAGGTCGACCGGCAGCGTATCGCCCTCATTGGAGACGATCTCGGCGCGCAGCCGCTGTTCCTTCCCCTCCTGCAGCACCGCTTCGAGCGCCTGGCGGCAGGCGACGCGGTCGGGCCGGGCGACGATGTCCGGCAGGGCGACGCCTCGCAACCGCGTCTCGGACAGGCCGATCAGCCGCGTGCAGGGCTCGTTGAGCTGCTCGATCGTGCCGCGCACCGACAGGCGCATGAACGCGACCTCGCCATGCAGGCGCATCGCGTCGAGCAGGGCCGTGCGCACATCGGCCAGCCGATGCCGGCGCACATCCTCGCTGATGTCGCGGAACATGAGCGCATTCCAGCAGCCGAGCGGAAAGCTGCGGAAATGCAGCCAGCCCTCCGGCTGGAACGGCGAGGGAATGTCCGCCGAGCCGATCTCGCTGCCGGTCACGGTACGGCGGGCATGGCCTTCCAGCAAGCTCCCGGCCACCTCCGGCAGGGCGTCCAGCAGCGGCCGGCCGAGCAACGCCTGGGCCGGCCGGCGGCACAGCGCCTGGACCGCGCGGTTGACGAACCGGATCGTCATGGCGGCATCGCAGAGGATGAGCGCGTCGTCGAGCCAGTCGGCCAGCATGTGGATGAGGGCCGCGCCGTCGCTCGCCGCCGCGCCATCCTCCTGCTCCGCGCCCTGCATCAGGGCGCGATAGCGATCGATGCCGAGCAGCACATGGGTCGGTCGGCCATGATGAGTGACGAACAGGCTCCGCTGCGCCGCGACTTCCCGGCACTCCGCGAAATTCCGCACCAGATCGGCCGCCGTCACGGCATCGACATCGACCTCGGCGATGCCCGGCTTGAAGCGTATTCCCAAGCGTCCCTCCCACATGTAGAGGCTGCGCGCCCCATTTCCGGGAGTTTCACGTATTTTTCGCCGACTTCAAATTGCCGATGCGTCCCTTTTGAATACCGATGTGGAGGACGACATGCGTTCGCCATGAGCTTGTCGAAGAACCTTTCTTCTTCCTGAAGTCCAATCGGATCAAATACAGTCAGCGCTCCTGCTTTCGCAGGAGCACATGGTGGTTCCATTTGAACCGGACGGGCTTCGGAAAAAAGGAGGAATGAGAACAGCCCTTCGACAAGCTCAGGGCGAACGGTGAGGTCTGCCGATGATCTCGCGAACGCTGGCCGCCCGGATGATGTCTCAGGCTCCCAGTTCGCGCAGCAGCGCCTGGCCATCATCCCCACTCCAGTCGAGCGCGCCGACCACGCGCGCAATCTCCTTGCCCTGCGCGTCATAGAGCACTGTCGTGGGCAGCGTGCCGGTGCCGTAATGGAAGCCGAGCACATTCTCGCTGTCGAGCCAGGTCTTGAGCGTCCTGAGCTTGCGCGCGGCCCAGAAGGGCGGAACGACGCTGTTGCCTTCCATGTCCTGCGAGACGGCGATCACCGTGACGCCCTTGGCGGCGCTCGCCGCCGCGATGCCGTCCAGCGCCGGCAGCTCGGCGACGCAGGGCGCGCACCAGGTCGCCCAGAGATTGACCAGCAGCGGCTTGCCGGCCGCGACCGCCGTCAGCGTCGCGGGCTGGCCGTCGAGCGTGGTGAAGGGCTTGTCCGGCATCGCCTCGCCCTTGTGGCTGCGGTCCACCACATGGCGGAACACGGCCTCGCCGCCATTGTCCGCGCCGGGCGGGACCTCGTCGCCGGTCACTTCGTCCGGCGCCGCCGCATTGCCGCCGCCTTGCGCCACTCTCCCGGATTGCCTATCGCACCCGCTCATGGCCAGCGCGAGGCCGGCAAGGACAGCTAGGGCAGTGAAGGAACGCATGGCGGACTCCGTTTCAGGCGGCGCGAACAGCATGTGGGGCGGCCGGTTCGCCGATGGTCCCGCAGCAGTGATGCGCGAGATAAATGCCTCGCTCCCGTTCGACAAGCGTCTCTGGCGGCAGGACATCGCCGGCTCCATCGCCCATGCCCGGATGCTGGGCGCGCAAGGCATCCTCAAGGCCGAGGAAAGCGCGGCCATCATCGCCGGCCTCGAAGCCATCCGCGCCGAGTATGAAGCAGGCGACCTGCCGGCCGATCTCGCCCTTGAGGACATCCATATGGCCACCGAGGCGCGGCTGGCCGAGAAGACCGGGCCCGTCGCCGGTCGGCTGCATACGGCGCGCTCGCGCAACGACCAGGTGGCGACCGACTTCAAGCTGTTCGTGCGCGATGCCATCGACGAAGTGGACGCGAGCCTCGCCGCGCTCCAGCGCGCGCTGATCGACCGCGCCGAAGAGCATGCCGAGGCAGTGATGCCCGGCTTCACCCATCTGCAGAGCGCCCAGCCGGTGACGCTCGGCCATCATCTCATGGCCTATCATGAGATGATCGTGCGCGACCGTTCGCGCTTTTCCGACGCCCGCGCCCGGCTCAATCGCTCGCCGCTCGGCAGCGCGGCGCTGGCCGGCACCGGCTTCCCCATCGACCGGGAAGCGACCGCCGCCGCGCTCGGCTTCGACGGGCCGACGCGCAACAGCCTGGACGCCGTGTCCGACCGCGACTTCGCGCTCGACTATCTGATGGCGGCAACCCAGTGCAGCCTGCATCTCTCTCGCCTCGCCGAGGAGTTCGTCATCTGGGCGAGCCAGCCCTTCGGCTTCATCGCCCTGCCGGACGCCTATTCGACCGGCAGCTCGATCATGCCGCAGAAGCGCAATCCGGACGCCGCGGAGCTGGTGCGCGGCCATGCCGGGCGCATCATGGGCTGCATGACGGCACTGTGCGTCACCATGAAGGGCCTGCCGCTCGCCTATGCCAAGGACATGCAGGACGACAAGCCGCCGCTGTTCGAAGCGCACGACCTGCTCGGCCTCTCGATCACCGCCATGACCGGCATGATCGAGACCACAACCTTCCGCATCGACCGGATGCGGGCGCTGGCCGAGAGCGGCTTCGCCACCGCGACCGACCTCGCCGACTGGCTGGTGCGCGAGGCCGACGTGCCGTTCCGCGAGGCGCACCATATCACCGGGCGGGCGGTGAAGGCGGCGGAAGAAGCGGGCGTCGCGCTCGCCGCGCTGCCGATCGAGACGCTGCAAGCCATCGATCCCCGTATCGACACGCGCGTCTATGCTGTATTGACGGTCGATGCCTCGGTGGCGAGCCGCCGCTCCTATGGCGGCACCGCGCCGGAGCAGATCCGCGCCCGCATCGCCGAGGCGCGCGCGGCGCTGGAGACGGAGGCCGGACGATGACGAGGACATGGCTCATCCTGCCGCTGCTGGCCGTGACGGCCGCCTGCGGATCGGTCACGGAGCTGCGGCCCAAGCAGGGCATGGGGCAGGTGCCGACCGCCGTGGCGGCGCAGGCGCCCGAAACCCCGATCCAGCTCATGACGCCTTCCACCCAGGCCCAGCCCGACCGCCAGGCCGACCTCATCACCCGCTCGGTGGAGCGCAAGGACGATCCTTTCGACCTGCCGCCGGGACCGGGACCGGACAATGAGCGCACCGGGCAATAGCGACCCTGCCGCCAGCCGGCGGGCCAGCTTCTCACGCATGGCGATCGCCTGAACTGACTTGCCAACCGCTCGCTCCGAGCTTGTCGAAGGGCTGTTCTTCCCGACGTTCATCCGGTTCAGATAAGATCAGTGCTCCTGCGAAGGCAGGAGCCCAGGGCGGCTATGCACGGCTCAAGCGCCCTGGGCTCCTGCCTTCGCAGGAGCACATGATGGTTCCTATTTGAACCGGACCGGCTCCAATTCGGTCCAGAGAACCCTTCGACAAGACGACAAAGCAGATAAAGGAGCCGGGCGCAGCATAAGCGCCCGGCTCCCTCGTTCAGCCGATCGACCAGCAATTCAGACGAAGCTGACGCTCACGCGGCGGCGGCGCATGGCGGCGCCGGCCGCGGCAAGGCCGCCGATCATCATCAGCCAGGTCGAAGCCTCGGGCACGTCCGGCACCACGTCGCCCCCGGTCAGGAAGAAAGCATGCTCATTGAAGTTGGTGAACCAGTTGTCGAACGTGCCGAAGTCGCTCTCCACGCCGGGATTGGTGGCATTGAGGTCGGTCGTCACCCAATAGATGTCGTCACGCCCGAAATCGCCGGCATTGGCGGCATGAATGCCCAGATAATAGATGGCGCCTGCATCGGCATCGAACGCCGTGTCGAAATCGAAGGCGAAGAGATAGGCATTGCCGCCGCAGCACCAGGGCAGGCCGGAATCGGTGATCACAGGGCTGACGTCACCGGTCTGCAGCACAGCGCCCGGTATGCCGCCGCCATCGGCGAACAGATAATATTGGAAGCCGCCGTCATAGGTGCCGATCCCGTCAAAGCCAGCGAGATAGACGCCCGCACCGGTGATCGTCGTCGCCGAGCCGAACGAGAAATCCTCGGCCTGGACCCATTCGGTCGCATCATTGCCGTCCACGGTATTCGGCAAGCCGTTGTCATAGACCGTCACGGCCGTCGCTGGGGCGGTCAAAGCCAACGCCGCGCAAGTCGCGAGCGCAATCACGCCACTTCTCATGTCATGTCTCCCACACGATGAGCCCCACCCGCTCAAACATCTTTTATACAGGATCAGGACTATCCATTAAAGTCGATATGAAAAGTTGACTTGATACTTTGGGCAATGAATTCAATAATATCCGTTCGGTTGCACAGACGAACCAATCGAAAGCACCTCGACACGGGTCGCGACGGCTGCACCATCATGTTTCGGGGGACATGCGATCGGTGTGAATGATCGATCGATTCGAAAAATATTCTTGTCGTTCTTCGATTTTATTTGACCGTCTTGCGAAACAAACTTGCTCGATATTCTGTCCGCATCAGGACTGTCTCCGCAGTGCAGGAGACGGACGGCGGCGGGGCACGCAATTCCCGATTCCCATCGGCCGGGCCAGCGACTAGGGCCATCGCGCGATGGATCATTTCACTTACAGGAACGGCATCCTCCATGCCGAGGACGTGCCGCTGGAGCGGATCGCGCAGGCGGTCGGCACGCCGGTCTATGTCTATTCGCGCGCCACGCTGGAGCGGCACGCGCGCGTGTTCCGCGAGGCGCTGGCCGCCATCCCGGCCAAGCATCTCGCCTTCGCGATCAAGGCCAATCCCAACATCGCCGTGCTCAAGGTGCTGGCGCGCGAGGGCTATGGCGCGGACATCGTCTCGGGCGGCGAGATGAAGCGGGCGCTGGCGGCTGGGATGGCGGCGCGGGACATCGTCTTCTCCGGCGTCGGCAAGACGCGCGCCGAGCTGACCGAGGCGATCGAGGCGGGCATCGGCCAGGTCAATATCGAGCTGGAGGCAGAAGGCGCCGCGCTGGCGCAGATCGCCCAGGCGGCGGGCAAGCGCATGGACGCCGTGCTGCGCGTCAACCCGGACGTGGACGCCGGCACCCATGCCAAGATCTCGACCGGCATGAAGGAGAACAAGTTCGGCGTGCCGATCGACGAGGCTGGCGCCATCTTCGCGCGGCTCGCGGCGCTGCCCGGGCTCAACATGCGCGGCATCGCCCTGCACATCGGCAGCCAGCTGTTCGACCTCGCGCCGCTGGAAGCGGCCTATGGGAAGATCGGTGCGCTGATGGCCGAGCTGCGCGCGGCTGGCCATGCGATCGACCGGGTGGACCTGGGAGGTGGGCTTGGTGTGCCCTATGAGCGCGACAAGGTGCCGCCAGCGCCGGCCGACTATGGCGCGATGGTCGCGCGCGCCACGCGCGGCTGGGATGCGACGCTCTATTTCGAGCCGGGCCGGGTGATCGTGGGCAATGCCGGCGTGCTGCTGACGCGGGTGATCTGGGTGAAGCCCGGCGTGGCGCGGCCCTGGGTGATCGTGGACGCCGCGATGAACGATCTCGCCCGCCCCGCCATGTATGACGCCTGGCACGATTTCGAGGCGGTGGCGCCGAGCGGCGCGCGGATGAACGCCAATATCGCCGGCCCGGTCTGCGAGAGCGGCGACACTTTCGCGAAGGCGCGCGACATCGATGCGGTGCAGGACGGCGACCTCGCCGTCTTCCGCACCGCCGGCGCCTATGGGGCGACCATGGCCAGCACCTACAACAGCCGCCCGCTGGTGCCCGAGGTGATGGTCGACGGCGACCGGTTCGCAGTGGTGGCCGACCGGGTGCTGCCCGAGACGCTGATCGCGGCCGAGCGGGTGCCGGACTTCCTGAAGGATTGAGCAGGGCGGCGCCATGCCTCGATGGCTGGCCGCACCGGCTCCCGGCCGCCATTCGCCTTCGCCGGCATCAGCCGCTACAAGCCCCTCATGCACAGCCTTCCCCTCTTCATGAAGCTGGCCGGTCAGCCGGTCATCCTCGTCGGCGCAGGGAATGGGGCCGATGCCAGGCGTCGGCTGATCGAGCGGGCCGGCGGACGGATCGTCGGGCCGGACGAGCCGGCGGCGGACGAAGCGCGGATCGCCTTCATCGCGCTGGCGGACGATGTGCAGGCGGAGGTCATGGCCACCGAGCTCAAGGCGCGCGGCTTGCTGGTCAATGTCACGGACCGGCCGGAACTGTGTGACTTCACCATGCCGGCCATCGTCGAGCGCGATCCGGTGCTGATCGCTGTGGCGACGGGCGGCGCGTCGGCGGGCCTCGCCAAGGCCGTGCGCCAGCGGATCGAGCGACTGCTGCCGGCCGGGCTCGGCGGGGTGGCGCGCGCGCTGGGGGAAGCCCGCACGGCCATCCGCGCGCGCTGGCCGGACGCCGATCTGCGCCGCCGCGCGCTCGACGCGGCCCTGCGCGAAGGCGGCGCGCTCGATCCGCTCGCCGAGCATGGCGCGGACACCGTGACCGCCTGGCTGGCCGATCCGGCGCTGATGCAGGCCGAGCGGACCGAGACGATCCTGCTGGCTTCGGCCGACCCCGACGACCTCACGCTGCGCGTCGCGCGACTGCTCGGCGAGGCCGATCGCATCCTCCACGATCCGGCCGTGCCCGAGGCGATCCTCGCACGGGCACGGGCGGACGCCGTCCGCATCTCGCTGCGCGCCGGCGAGTCGCCTGCACCGGGGGCCGGTCTCACGATAATCCTCAGAATGCAGGCGATGTAACTGGCTCGCGCACGTATGCAACGCGATGGTCCGATCGCACCGAGGCCTGCGGCTTGCCCCGCGCCTCGAAAGACGGCAGAGGCTGGCGGACATGGACTCCGCCGTCGCCATCGCGCTCGATGCCCATGCCGCGCTGGGCGAAGGCCCGCGCTGGCATGCCCGCGAGGCGCGGCTCTACTGGGTCGACATCGAGCGCTGGGAGTTGCATCGCTTCGATCCCGCGAGCGGGCAGGACGAGATGCGCCGGTTCGATGCGCCGGTCGGCTGCTTCGCCTTCCGTGCGAGCGGCGGTCTGCTGCTGGCGATGAAGGATGGGCTGGCGCTGCTCGACGACTGGGCCGGCACGCCGCGCCCGTTCGGGGAGCAAATCCTCGCGGGAAGGCCGGACCTGCGCTTCAACGACGGACGGACCGATCCGGCCGGGCGCTTCTGGGCGGGGACCGTCGACACCGCCAAGCGCGCGCGCGACGCGGCGCTCTATCGCATCGAGCCGGACGGCCGGATCATGCTGGTCGAGAACGACATGCTCACCTGCAACGGCGCGGCGTTCAACGCGGACGGCACCGCCTTCCGCCATGCCGACACGCCGAGCCATGCGCTGCGCGGCTATGATGTCGATCCGGTGCGCGGCCTGCTGTCGGGGCGGCGCGTGGTCCACCAGTTCGAGCAGGGCAAGGGGCGGCCGGACGGCGGCTCCTTCGATGCCGAGGGCTGCTACTGGTCAGCGCTGTTCGATGGCGGCCGGGTGGTGCGGCTCTCGCCCGAGGGCGAGATCCTGCGGACGGTGATGCTGCCGGTCAGCCGGCCGACGATGATCGTGTTCGGCAGGCCGGACCTGCGCACTGCCTATGTGACCAGCGCGTCGACCGGCCTGTCGGACGCGGAGCTGGCCGGCCAGCCGCATGCGGGGGCGATCCTGAGCTTTCCCGTGGACGTCCCGGGCCTGCCCGAAACGCCCTTCGCTGGTTGAAGAGGTCGCTGCCGCCGCTTCCGTTAGCGACAAGCGGCCTGCAGAATCCAGGTGCCGATAACCGCATGAGATAGTGAGCTGATATGGTAGTAAAACGCCGTCCGCCCTGAGCGAACGGGAATGGGATGGCGGTATTGGTCGCAAACAGACACTCTAATCCCAGGGCGATTATATCGTTTGCAAACCCGAGTGCCGAAGGGGCGTTCCGGGATGGGGAGAGAACATGCCGGTCTCCGTTCACCCTGAGCGAAGTCGAAGGGTTGAAACGAGTCACGCGCCTCGTTTCAAGCTGAGCCGCAGGCGAAGCCGACTTCGCTCCGCTCAGTAGTGCCCTTCGACTTCGCTCAGGGCGAACGAAGTGGGGAGCGGATCGGTTTGAAGCTCGGTTTGCGGTGGAATGTCGATCTGCCTTTACCGCACCACCGCCGTTCGGTTCGAGTTGGAACGGCACATGCTTCGTTCCAACATCGAGCGTGTCGAAATGGCTGTCGAGACCGCCCTTTTCGATGGCGCCGGGGCACAACTATAACAACCTCTCCGTCCGAGCCGAACCGAAGGGAACATAACGGCAGGAACCGGATCGCGGGTCGACGCGCAATGAAGCGTCGGATTTGCAAACGGCATAATCGCCAATCCCAGCCCCGTCCCACTCTCCACCTTAGCCACCGGCTTAGCGTTATGCTAAACAGTCCGCCCTATGCTTGCAGGCATGAATGTGGGGCCCGTGCCGATCCAGATCCTTCCCGCGGCGGCGCCGGAACCGAGCCGGGTCGCCATGGACAATGCTCCGGCCGATCTCGCCGCAGATTGTGCCGAGCCCAATGTCTTCTATGCGCCCGCGCTGCTCGAACCAGCTCTGGCCACGCTCGATCCCGCGGGCGCTGTGCACATCATCGACGCGCATGACGAGCGGGGCGGGCTGATCGGGCGGCTCCCCGTCGTGCGCGGTGACCGCCACGGGCGCTTCCCGATCCGCCACAGCGCCAACTGGCTGCACCGTCACTGCTTCTACGGCGCACCGCTGATCCGGCGCGGCGTGGAGGAACTGGCCTGGTCGCGCCTGCTGGCTGGGTTGGAACGCCTGCCCTGGAGCGGCCCATTCCTGCATCTGCGCGCTGTCGACGCCGATGGGCCGGCCGTGGCCGCGCTCATCCGCCTCTGCCGCCGCGAGGGCCGCCGCTGCGAGCAGATCGACCGCTATGAGCGCGCGATGCTGCGCAGCAGGCTCGACGCCGAGGCCTATTGGACCGCCAATGTCCGCGCCAAGAAGCGCAAGGAGTTGCGCCGCCTGCAATATCGACTGGCCGAGCTGGGCGAACTGCGCCGCGAAGCGCTGAGCGATCCAGCCACGCTCGATGCCTGGCTCGACGCCTTCCTGGCCCTCGAGGCGAAGGGCTGGAAAGGGGAGCAAGGCACAGCGCTCGGCAACCGCGCGGAGGACAGCGCCTTCCTCCGCGCCGCCTGCGCGCGCGCCATGGCGGCCGGCCAGCTCGACATGCTGCGCATCGATTGCGGCGGGACGCCGATCGCCATGCTGGTCAATTTCGTGAGCGCGCAGGGCGGCTTCTCCTTCAAGATCGCCATCGACCCGGACCATGCGCGCTATTCGCCGGGCGTGCTGATCGAGCAGGACAATCTCGCCCGCGTGCTGGACGCGCATGTCGCGCCCTGGATGGACAGCTGCGCCGCGCCCGATCATCCGATGATCGACAGCCTGTGGGGCGAGCGCCGCACCATCGCCCAATATCGCATCGCCTTGCGCAAGCCGGGGCTCGGCGGCATGGCCGGCCGCGCCGCGCTGCCGGCCATGCGCCTCGTCGAGACAGGCTATGCCCGCCTCAAATCGGGGTTGAAACGATGACCGGCCCGACCTCCGCCGTCTTTCCCCCGGACGCCCTCGCCGCCTTCGACGCCGCCTATCCCGATCGGCACCAGCGCCTGACGCATCGGCTGCTGGAGCATCCGCTGCTGACGCGCGATGAGATCGCCGCATTGGCCGAGCGGCACCCAGCGGACCGCATGGAGTATAATCTCGGCACGCTGCCGCTCGGCATCCGGCCGGAGGACACGCCGTCCAATGGACTCAGCGTCGCCGAGACGATCCGCACCATCGACGAGAACAGAAGCTGGATCGTCCTCAAGAATGTCGAGCGCGATCCCGCCTATGGCGCGCTGCTCGACGACCTGCTCACCGAGCTGGAGCCGATCGTGCTGCCGCGCACCGGGCCGATGGAACATCGCGAGGCGTTCATCTTCTTCACTTCGCCGGGCAGCATCACGCCGTTCCACATGGACCCGGAGCATAATATCCTCATGCAGATCGAGGGCGAGAAAGTGATGAACGTCTTCCCGCCCGCGGACCCCGCGCTGGTCCCGCCCGAGCAGAGCGAGGCCTTCCACGCCGGCGCGCACCGCAACCTCGCCTGGGACGAGCGCTTCATGGCCAAGGCCGACGCGGTGCGCCTGACGCCGGGGGATGCGATCCTCGTGCCGGTGAAGGCCCCGCATTTCGTGCGGAATGGCGAGGCGGTCTCGATCAGCCTTTCCATCACCTGGCGCTCCGAACGCTCGGTCGCGGAGGGGGAGTTGCACAGCTTCAACCGCCTGCTGCGCGCGAAGGGCCTGCCGCTGGTGGATGTGAGCGCGACGCCGGAGAAGCAGAAGGTCGCGCGACTGGGCTATCGGGTGATGCGCAAATTGGGGGCATGAGAGGAACAGGAGCGACCTCCAGGCATCGCCCGCTTCTCCTCCGTCATTCCCGCGAACGCGGAAATCCGAGCTGCAACAGCGCTTTGCTTTCTTCTGTCCTGCTTGAAAGAGCCACCAACGAGTGCTCCTGCGGAAGCAGGAGCACTCATCCGTCACATGAGCCATCCTTCGGAGTCTGGATTCCCGCGTTCGCGGGAATGACGGACGGGCAGAAGGGCGGATGGACGCCGGTCGTGCGGTCAGAGCGACACCTTACCGCCGCAGCACGCGCCGCAGCCAATATTCCGCCTCCAGCCAAGGCGAGAAGCGCTCGATCTGCCACCATTGCAGCATCTCGCAGCCGGTCGCGAGGCTCTCCTTGTAGCGATCGCGGCCGGCGAGCAGGGAATAGAGGGCGAGGCCGTCGCGCGCCGCATAATGGCCGACCGCCGCCATATGCGTGAGCAGGCCGGGCTTGTCCTTGGGGCCGGCGGGCTCGGCAAAGGCGGACTGGTAGTTCATCGCCCGGTCGCCATGGACGAAGTTCAGCAGATAGCCGGTCACGTCGCCGCCGATCGTCACACGCAGCAGGTCGACCGCGCCGTCCGCGAGCCCCGTCCGCGCGATCTCGCGCGCGAAGGCGCGGAACAGCGGCGCATCCCAGGCATTGTCCGCATGGCGCCCCATATTGAGGCGCTGCATCTCGGCCAGCCAAGCCTCGACCTCGCCTGCGCTCGCCGCTCGCATCACGTGCGGCGCGCCATCGCCATGATCGCGCAGCGCGCGGCGGATCTGGCTGCGAGTGTTGCTGGAGAGCAGCGAGAGATAGTCGCCGCCCGCCGCGCCTATCTGCGCCAGCGAGACGGCATGGGCGGGCATCACGTCGAGGAGGATCCGCCGCCGCGCCGGCACCGCGTCGACCAGCGCGCAATCCTCCTCGACGCCCGAGAGCCGCAGCACGCGCCAGTCCCGCCGGCGCGCCAGCAGCGCGGCGATCGCCACCGCCACCTCGCTCTCGCGGTCGGCGGCGGCGAGCGGCGCATTATATTCGATGAACACCCGGTCGGCATCCGGCACGCCGGCTTCGTTGAGGCGCAGCGTCGGCTGCCGGCCCAGCCGCCGCCGCTCGCGCGCAAGGCCGAACAGCGCCAGGCCGATCTCGGCGCCGTCCTCCACCTGCACGCTCACCAGCTCCGGCTGGGCGCCGGTCACGCGCAGCCAGCTGCCAATCCAGGTCCAGCTCGTGAAGAAGGTGCCGTGCGCGCGCGCTTCCAGCGCCTGCCAGCGCGGCCCGAGCCTGTCGAGCGGCGGCAGGGCGTCCTGGGTCGCGGTGAGATGCGCGGTCATCGCCCCGCTCTGCCCGATCGCCCGCATCGCGGCCAGCCCTATCCGACGCGCCGGCCCGCCCAGATGACTCGTCCCACGATCGTGACCATGGCGGGATCGACATCATCCCAGCTCGGGTAGAGCTTGTTGTCGCTGATGATCGAGAGGCGGTCGCGGCGCGGAGTGCGGGCGACGCGTTTCACCATCAGCACATCGTCCATGCGCAGCACATAGATGCCGTCGCGCAGCCGGTCGACGCCGTCGCTGCGGTCGACCATGATGTCATCGCCGTCGCTCAGCGTGGGGGCCATGGATTCGCCGTCCACCCGGATGATCGAGAGCATGTCCGGCTTGCCGCCCATCGCGCGCAGCCAGCGCATGTCGAAGGCGAGCGCGCCGGCCGTCACTTCATCCTCGTCCAGCGAGCCGGAGCCAGCCGAGGCGCCGAGCGCGAGGCGCGGCACCGCCACCAGATCGCTACCGATCAGCGGCGCGCGCCCACTCGCCAGTGCCTGCTGCCAGGTCGGCCCGTCCGGCGCGCCGAGCAGCGCCTCGTCCACGCCGAAATAACGCGCCAGCATGCGCCGGTCGCCCTCGTCCAGCTTGCGGGGGCTGCCCCGCTTCACGAACTGCTGGATATAGGCGGGATTGCGGCCGATCAGGCGCGACACCGAGCCATAGGTCTCGCCACGTTCGCGAATCAGCCGATCCAGCGTCGCCCGTGCGTCAATTCGCTCCATAGTGGACTCCATACTTATAGGAATTTTCCTAGACAAGTAGGATTCATCATAGAAAGATAGGACCATCCCTATAACGACTCAGTCCCGTCCGCTGAAAGGAGTCCGGTTCCATCATGTCCACCTTGCGTCACATCGAAGCCTTTCTCCGTCGCACCGGCATGGCGCCGACCCGTTTCGGCCGCGAAGCCGCGCGCGACCCGCGCCTGGTGTTCGACCTGCGGCGCGGCCGCGAACCTACGGATCGCATGCAGCGCCGTATAGAACATTTCATGAACATTTATGACGCAGGAGGCGCCCGATGACAAGCCTGGCTCGATCCGTTTCGCACAAAAGGCGCCTGCGCATCCTGCGCCGCCCGACCGAGCCGATCCTGAGGGTCGGACCGCGCCCGCAGCGCCGCGATTGCCAGGGTCAGTTGATCGCCGCGCTGGAGGCTCTGGCCGGTCCGGGCAGCAACATCGAGGATGCGAGCATGCGTCCCTGGTGCAGCGCGACCTTCGTCGGCGCGCAGCATCGCTTCCGGCTGCGGCTCGGGGGACCGGATGCCGACGCGTGCGCTCAGACGTTCGGCAAGCGCCTCGGCGAGGCCGAATTCGCCTTGCGCGGCCATGTGGTGGTGGATGCAACGGTGGATTCGTCGCTGGTCGACGAGCGCGGCGACACGCTGCTCGCGCTCGCCATCCTGACCATCGAGGATTGGTAGGCGGCGGCCGGCCTCAGCGCCGGCCCTGCTCGGTGAGCCTGCGCAGGGTGGCGAGGGCCTTGTCGAGCGCCATCTCGACATCCTCGTCGGCCCCGGCCGGCGCGGCAATCGATCGCGGTGCGTCCGGCACGGCTTTCATCGGGCGCAAGGTGCGCAGGGCCATGCGCACCGACGCCTCGGATCGGGCATAGACGAGTCGCTCGTCCAGCAGGGATTGCGCATCGCCGGCAGCGCGCAGCAGCTGGCGCCGCGCCATCCCGGTCTCGAACCGAGCGGACAGCGCCGCCAAGTCGGCGCCTTCGATGAGCGGCAAGTCGAGCGTGCGGACGGTCTCCACCAGCGCGACCGGCTGCGGCGCGGCCAGCGGCCGTTCGGGCTTGATCGGCGCGGGCCGGTCGACCGCTGATGCGTCAGGCACCGTTGCGCTCCGGCGAGGCGAATCGGCGGCGGCGGCAGGTCGCGCAGCCAGCATCCCGGCAATCTCCGCCTCGCTCATCGGTGCGGGCGATCGCGGCGGATCGAAACGCAAGCCGGCCTCGATGGGCGGCATCGCCGGCATAGCCCTGGGCGCGATCTCGGCAGATATGTCCTGATCCGGTGCCGGCAGGTCCCGACTCGCGAACAGCGGCGGGCGCGGCGGCGCATCGGGATGGCGGTCGCGCCGGCGGCGGACCAGCAGCGCCTGGTCGGGATCATGGCGCGCGCCGGCCGAGCCCGCGCGCACCCGGCGAATCAGCGCTTCCCAGCCGAAGCTGGCCGAAATCCTCCGCGCCTGCTGCATCTTCTTCGTTCCCCCGATCAAATCGTCCATCCCCCAGAACAGCCAGACCAACGCCGCGGCGAGGAGGGCGGCGACCACCGCCAGCAGGACTCGCGCGCCAAGCCCCATCGGCGCGGCGAACAGGGGCAGGACCTCGCTGGCCCCGCTCGCCTGCGCGCCATGTTCGAGCAGCGCAACGGGAATCGACAGGGCGACGACAGCGCTTCCGACCGCCGCCAGCGATGCCCGCGCGCCGCGCGGACCCAGGCTCTGCTCCATCCAGGACAAATGTGTGTCCACTCCAGCTTTATCCTGACCCCATTCCGGCCATCGCCGTCAAGACTTGCCGGACCGGGCTAACAATCTTTGGTAAACAGGTTCGTAACGTCCGACATTGCGGGCCCAGCTCCGCTCGCGCTCGACGAAGGCGCGTGCCGTGCGTCGGCGCTCGTCCCATCCGGCCCGGTCGTCCAGCAGATCGGCGAGCGCCGCAGCCATTGCGGCCGGATCGTCCGGCGGGAACAATGCGCCGGTGACGCCATCCTCGATCAGCTCGCGATGGCCGCCGACCGAGGAAGCCGCGACCAGCCGGCCCTGTGCCATCGCCTCCAGCGGCTTCAGGGGCGTCACCAGCTCGGTCAGCCGCATCGCCTTGCGAGGATAGGCGAGGATGTCGACCAGCCCGTAATAGCGCTCTACTTCCTGATGCGGCACGCGGCCGACGAAATGGATGCGCGCGGCCGCGCTCGAGGCCTCGGCCTGGGCCTTCAGCGCCTCGACGCGCGGGCCGCCGCCGACCAGCAGCAGGTGCGCGGCGGGGCGGCGTTCGATCAGCGCCGGCATGGCCGCGATCAGATCGTCCAGCCCTTCATAATCATAGAAGCTGCCGATGAAGCCGATCACGTCCGCGCCATCCAGCCCGAGCGCGGTGCGCAGCGCCGCATCGGCGAGCGCGGGATCGCCGAACAGATCGAGATCGACACCGTTGGGCGAGACGGTGATCTTCTCCGCAGCGACACCTCGCGCGATCAGGTCCCGCCGCAGCCCCTCGCAAATGACGATGACCGCGTCCGCCTTTGCCACAGCGCGATCCTCCAGCAGGCGTGTCAATCGGTAGCGCAGACTGCCCTCGCGCGTGGTGCCGGCGCTCACCGCCGCATCCTCCCAGAAGGCGCGGATCTCGTAGACCAAGGGCAGGCCGTGCCGCCGCGCCACCGGCGCCGCCGCCAGCGCGCCCAGCACGGGTGAATGGGCGTGGATGAGATCCGGGCGCCACGACCGCACCAGCGCATCGATGCCGGCAGACAGCCGCTTCATGTCCCGCCACTCCGCGAGCGGCGCAATCGGCCCCGTCGAGCGGCCGGGCACGCGATGAAAGGTGAGGCCGTCCACCGTCTCGACCGGCGGCCCCTCCGCGACATGGCGATTGCCGGTGATTCCCCGCACCGCCCAGCCGCGCCCCTGCTGCGCCTTGAGCAGCGCGCGGGTGCGGAAGGTGTAGCCGCTGTGCAGCGGCAGGCTGTGATCCAGAACATGAAGGATCCGCGTCATCGCCCCCGTCCCTGCCTCGAAATGATTTAACGCCGCGTCAACCGCGTCGGCGCTAATGGCTCATCCTCGCGCAAGGGCCTATAGACCGGGAATGATGGGCGTTCACCGATGATCGACACATTCTCGCTGCTGCTCACCCATGGCCTGATCTTCCTTGCCTGCTGGCGCCTGCTCGGTCGCGACGATCTGGACCGGGAAGAGACCGGCGCCTCGATCGATTTCCTTGGCCGCCGGCGCTCGCCTCCTGCGGACGAGCGGACCACGCCGGGTGCGTGACCTCTTCTTCATCGTCTTTCTCGCCGGCATGTTCGGCCTGGGATTGAAGCGGCCGTTCATCCTGGTGCTGGTCTACTCCTATATCGACATCGTCTCGCCGCAGCGCCTCTCCTATTATCTGCTCAATTCCATCCCGATCTCGCTACTCGCCTTCGCGGCGGCGCTAGGTGGCTGGCTGGTGCTGGACGACAAGGCGGACTGCCGCTTTTCCCGCAGGCAGGGCATCATGCTGCTGCTCCTCCTCTATTGCGGCTATACGACGCTGCACGCCGACTTCCCGGTCGAGGCGATGGCCAAATGGGACTGGGTGTGGAAGGCGCTGCTCTTCGCCATCTTCCTGCCGCTCACGCTGCGCACGAAGCTGCGGATCGAGGCGCTGGCGCTCGTCATGGTGCTCTGCGCGGGCACGATCATCATCACCGGCGGCATCAAGACGGCCCTCGGCGGCGGCGGCTATGGCTCGCTGAACCTGATGGTAGACAATAACAGCGGCCTTTACGAAGGCAGCATCATCTCCACCGTCGCCATCGCGATCATCCCGCTCATCCTCCATCTGGCCAATCACGGCACCATCTTCCCGCCCAGCCGATGGGTGCGGCTCTTCGCCTATGGATTCTGCGGCGCCTGCCTGCTGATCCCGATCGGCACCGAGGCACGCACGGGCCTGGTCTGCGCGGTGATCCTCGCCGGCATGATGTGGTGGCACACCAGACGGCGCATGCTCTATGCCGGGCTGGGCGCGCTCGCGCTGCTCATCGCCATCCCCTTCCTGCCGAGCAGCTTCACCGAGCGGATGGACACCATCTCCGAATATCAGGCCGATGAAAGCGCCTCGACGCGTATCCAAGTGTGGATGTGGACGCTCGACTATGTCCGCCACAATCCGCTGGGCGGCGGCTTCGACGATTATCTGGCCAACAGCTTCACTTACCAGACCGTGCAGAAAACCGAGACGGCGGACAGCGTGAAGGTGGAGCGCATCACCGTCACCGATCGCGGCCGCGCCTTCCACTCCAGCTATTTCGAGATGCTGGGTGAGCAGGGCATCCCGGGCCTGATGCTGTGGCTGACGCTCAACCTGGGCACGCTGGTGCAGAGCGCCCGGCTCTATCGCCGCTATCGGGACACGGCCAACGCCCAATATCGCTGGGTGGCTCCTTTCGCGCTGGCGATGGCGCAGGGCCACATCATCTACATGATCGGCTCGCTTTTCGTCGGTATCGCCTATCAGCCCTTCATCTTCATGATGATCGCGCTGCAGATCGGCGCCACCACCTATATGCGGCGGCGCCAGCGCGAGGAGGATTGGCGGCCGATCATAGCCGGCGGCGCGGTGCAGACGGCGAGATAGCGGCGGATGCCGATGGCGCGGCAAAGCTGGGGCCGCGACGGCCGGGTAGCGCTTTTGGGGTGGAATGCCAGCCGTCCCCCACGACCCCACCGTTCGGTTCGAGCGGCCAACCGATTGACGGCATCGGGGTAGCCATGCGACGCCATCCCCAAGAGGAGCCCGCCTTGCCCATACCCGCACAGCTTAACCGCGGACTGCGCCTGCCCGTGATCGGCGCGCCGCTGTTCATCATCTCCAATCCCGATCTGGTGATCGCCCAATGCAAGGCCGGCGTCATCGGCGCCATGCCCTCGCTCAACGCGCGGGAGCCCGAGCGGCTGGAGGACTGGCTGGCGCGGATCGACGCGGAACTGGCCGCGCACGACGCCGCACATCCCGACCGGCCGACCGCCCCTTATGCGGTCAATCTCATCGTCCACCGCTCCAATCCGCGCCTGATGGAGGATCTGGCGATCTGCGCGCGCTTCAAGGTGCCGCTCGTCATCACCTCGCTCGGCGCCAATGAGGAGGTGAACGCCGCCGTGCGCGGCTGGGGCGGCCTGGTGATGCACGACGTCATCAACCAGCGCTTCGCTCACAAGGCGATCGAGAAAGGTGCGGACGGGCTGATCCTGGTGGCGTCCGGCGCGGGCGGCCATGCCGGCGCGCAGTCCCCCTTCGCGCTGATGGCGGAGACGCGCGCCTGGTTCGACGGGCCGGTCGCACTCTCCGGCGCCATCGCGACCGGCGCCGGCATCCTTGCTGCACAAGCGATGGGCGCGGACTTCGCCTATATCGGCTCGCCCTTTATCGCCACTGACGAAGCGCGGGCAACGCCGGCCTACAAGCAGGGCATCGTCGAGGGCGCGGCGGCGGACATCGTCTATTCCAGCTATTTCACGGGCGTGCACGGCAATTATCTGCGCGCCTCCATCCTCGCCCAGGGCATGGACCCGGACCATCTGCCCGAGAGCGACCCCGGCACCATGGATTTCGCCAAGGCAAGCGGCGCCAAGGCCTGGCGCGACATCTGGGGCGCGGGCCAGGGCATCGGCGCGGTCCACAAGGTGCAGCCGGCAGCGGCGTTCATCGATGATCTAGCGCGCAGCTATGCAGCAGCCCGGGCCGCGCTGATGGAACGCGCCAGCGTCTGATCCGGCAAAGTGGGTCTCAAGTAGCTCAACCTGCCCGGAAAGCAGGAACACATGGTTCTGTTGCAACAGGGCAGGCCCTAGCTTGTCAGCATCTTGAAGCCGACGATGGCGAGGACCACTGCCAGGATCGGCCGCATAACGCCGCCCGGCAGGCGCGTCGCCAGCCAGGAGCCGATGATGATGCCGGGGATCGACCCGACCAGCAGCGAGCCGAGCAGCAGGAAATCGACATTGCCCATGAGGAGATGACCGAGCCCGGCGACGATGGTCAACGGCACGGCATGGACGATGTCAGTGCCGACCAGCCGCCTGGCGCTCATCCGCAGCGGATAGAGCGCGAACAGCAGCACCGCCCCCAGCGCGCCGGCACCGACCGAGGTCAGCGTCACCATCACGCCCAGCAGTGCGCCGGCCAGCATGGTGAGCGCAGGCTGACGCAGCTTGTAGCGCGCCGCCGTGGTCGGGCTGAGGCCGAGCGCCGCCCGCTGCACGCGCACCCAGCTGAAGGTCGCGATGGCGGTGGCGATCAGCAGCACGCCCAGTGCGTTCATGATGAGGCCCTGCGTCACCTGCCCCATGCTCATCTGCGAGAGGATGATGCTGGTGATGATGCTTGCAGGCAGGCTGCCCAGCGCCAGGCGGCGCACGACCTGCCAGTCCGGCTCGCCAAGGCTGTGGTGGATCGCGCTGCCGACGATCTTGGTGATCGCCGCGAACCACAGATCCGTCCCGACGGCGGTCGTGGGCGCGACGCCCAGCAGCAGGATCATGATCGGCGCCATCAGCGAGCCGCCGCCGACGCCCGTCAAGCCCACCAGCAGGCCGACGAGCAGGCCGGAAAGTCCGTGTATCAGATCCATGCCGCCTCGCCGTCCGACCCATCCATAGTGCCGCGGCCCGCGCAGGCAGCGTTCTTCAGCGGCACGCGCGCCGGGCGTTCCGGCCGCGGTTGCGGCCGTTTGCGCCGGCGTGATGCCTTCCCACTGACACCCCCTTGAAAAAGGCTGGCAAACGCGTCAAGGCCCCGGCCATGGACAACAGCCGAATTCTCGAGGCCATCGCGCTGCGCCGATGCCTGGGCGCGCGCTACAACAAGCTCTCCCTCGTGCTGGCGCCGCACGTGCTCTATCGTCGCAACGACAGCTATTTCATCGACGCGATCACCCTCACCCGCGACGGGCAGGAACCGCGCGAACCCAAGGTCGGCAGCTACAATCTCGCCGGCCTCAGCGAGCTCGAGGTGCTCCCCGACGTCTTCGACGTCCATCCGCTGTTCAACCGGATGGACCCCAAATATCGCGACAATACGCTGTTCATGATCGACGCGGACTGAGGTCACGCGCCGACGGGACGCCCGATGCGCCCGGCAGGGGTAACGATCAGGCAGCGGCTTCGCCTCCCCTGGAGCAAGGCATGCCGATCCCCATGGCGAGCGCGATCGCCCGGATGACGCGGCGGCCGCTGATCTCGTCTTGCGTGCCGGACTCCGCGGCCTTCGGGACATCGTAAGCCCGGCGATGCATGCGCCTTTCCTCCATCGGGATCGCGCATCTTTGCCCGCACGCCTAACGTCGTGACAAGCTTAATATTGGCCTCGTTTCGGGACAAGGCGCGCGGATCGGTCGCGGCCTGCGGCGAACCGTGCGAAGCGCGAAGGACGCGCGGCGGACAAGGCCCGCCACGCGCCGGACTCAGAAGGCGAGGCTGATCGAGCCGATCACCTTGCCCGCGGCGATGTTCGTCCCATCGCGCGAATTGGCGAAATTGGGCAGGAGATATTGCCGCTCCGCATTGCTGATGTCGGTATCCACATAGGCGATGCCGACCGTCACCGGGCCGACCACCAGATCAGCGCCGAGCGACCAGTCGAGATAGCTGCCGGTCGGTGCGACGCTGGTGCCGTTGGGACCGAGGCCCGGATTGCCGTCCGAATAGCCCAGATGTGCCTTGAGCGTGAGCGGCGTCTGCGGAACGCCGACGGAGACGTCGCCCCAGACATAGACATTGTCGCCGGACGAATCGATGGCGCTTTCCGGCGTCGCGAACCAGTTACCGAGCGCCTTCTGCTTGGGCGCATAGGCGACACCGACCAGCGCCGAGGCCGGGCCGAGATCGCCGCTCAGCTTGACATAGGGCTCGATGAAGTCGGTCGTGTCCGCACCGCTCGGATACATGTACCAAGTCGCGCCGACATCGATCGTCATGGCGCCCACGGGCAGCTGGACGCCACCGAAAATGTCGAGCTCCATGTTGGAACCGCCGAACGTGCCCCAACCGGCGAGATTGGATCCCCAGGTGCCGACATAGACGCCGCTTTCATGCGTGACCGTCAGGCCGCCCTGAACGGCCATCGCCTCGTCCGACTGCGAGACGCCGCGGAACCGATAGTCAGTGACCAGCGCCACCGAACCCGACACGGAGACCGGCCCGACATCCTGGGCGTGGCCGGCAGTGGCGGCTACCATCGCGCAAGCCGCGGCAAGCATGTATTTTATCATGGAACAAACCCCTTTTGAGATGCGTCTGTTCCATCCTGCGCCCCGCGATTTTCGCATCTCGGCCGCTCATGACGAAAAGGCCGGCACTCCATCCCGCAGAGGAGACCAGCCTAGCGGCCATGCCTGGCCGGAGATTTGCCGGACCGTGACAAAATATTGCCACGGTCCGGCGGGGGGGGGGATCGTCAGTGCGGTTGCGGCGCCAAGCGCGCGATCAGCATGTCAGGCCCGGTCAGGATCACCGGCCGGCCTCCGCCATGCCGACGCGCCACCCACTCGCGGACCGTCTCGGCGGCGGTATGATCGATGCCTTGCAGATGCTGAAGGTCGAGATGGACGGTGCGCTCGGTCGGGATGCGCTCCAGCCGTGCGGTGAGCCGCGTCAGGCTGACGAAGGTCGCCGAGCCCTGGAGCCGCAGCCGGGTGGCATCCTCCATATGCTCCTCCTCGACCTCGAGGCGCAGGCTCTTGCGATGCTGGAGCAGCTCGATCACCGAGAGACCGAGGCCCACCAGCACGCCGGTCAGGAGATCCGTCGTCACCACCAGGATGAAGGTGACGGCCCAGATCGCCGCCGGCAGCAGGCCATAATTGGCGAACAGGTGGCGGACATGGGTGAGGCTCACCAGCCGCCAGCCGGTGACGACCAGGATGCCGCCCAGCGCCGCCATCGGCACCTCGCGCAGCAGCCAGGGCAGCAGCGCGACGAAGCCGAGGATCCACACGCCGTGCAGGATCGCGGAGAGCCGCGTCTTCGCGCCGGCCTGGACATTGGCCGAGCTGCGCACGATGACGCCGGTCATCGGCAGCGCGCCGGCCAGGCCGCAGAGCAGGTTGCCGATGCCCTGCGCGCGCAGCTCCCGGTTATAGTCGGTGCGCACGCCGTCATGCATCCGGTCGACCGCCGCCGCCGAGAGCAGGGTCTCGGCGCTGGCGATGAAGGCGATGGCAAGCGCGGTCACCAGCAGGGCGGGATTGGTGAGCGACGCCAGGAAGCCGCCACCGGGCACCTCGACCGCCGCCGTGATGGAGGCGGGCACATCGATGCGCGCGACGTCGAGCTGGCCGAGCCATGCGATCAACGTCGCGGCGACCACGCCGAGCAGCGCGCCGGGAACGAGCTTGAGGCGCGCCGGCCGCCACTTCTCCCAGGCCAGCATCACGCCGATGGTGACGAGGCCGATCATCAGGGCGAATTCGGTCGAGCGCAGGTCCGGTGAGAGGCCGAGGATGCGGCCGGGCATCGCCGCCAGATTCTCCAGCCCGCTGGAGAGCGGCCGGCCATCGAACAGGATGTGGAACTGGCCGATCACGATCAGCGCGCCGATGCCGGCCAGCATGCCATGCACCACCGCCGGCGAGATCGACCGGAAGAAGCCGCCGGTGCGCGCCATGCCGGCCAGCAGCTGGATGATGCCGGCGAGCGCCAGCACCGGCCCCAGCGCCGCCAGCCCATGCTCGCGCACGAACTCGAACACGATGACGGCGAGGCCCGCCGCCGGGCCGCTCACCTGCAGCGGCGAGCCGGCCAGGAAGCCGACGACGATGCCGCCGATGATGCCAGTGACAAGGCCCTTCTCGGGCGGCACGCCGGAAGCGATCGCGATGCCCATGCAGAGCGGCATCGCGACCAGGAAGACGACGATCGACGCGGTGAAATCGCGCGCCAGGGTCGGCCCCTGCGCGCCGGCCTTGAGCGCTGCGATCATTCGGCGGCCTCCACCACCGGGAAGAAGTCGGCGGCCATGCGCGGCACGGAGGGCACCGCGACGGGAAGCGGACGGTCCTCGCGCAGCGGCATGAAGCGGCCGGTCTCGCCGTCGAGGCCGAGCACCTGCCCTGCATGGATGTCCACGAACCAGCCGTGCAGCGCCATCTCGCCGCGCACGACCGCCGCCGCAACCGAGGGATGAGTGCGCAGATGCGCGATCTGCGCCACCACATTCTCCAGGCTGAGTGCGCGCACGCGGTCATGGTCCGCGAGCTGCGGATAGCTGCGGTCCACGACATGCTGCGCGGCCGCGCTGTGCCGCAGCCAAGCCGCGACATTGGGCATTCCCTCCAGGCTCTCCGGCTTGCTGAGCGCTTTCATGGCGCCGCAGTCGCTATGGCCGCAGACGATGATGTCGCGCACGCCCAGCGCCATCACCGCATATTCGACGGTCGAGGACACGCCGCCATTCTGGGTGGCGAAGGGGGGCACGATGTTGCCGGCATTGCGGCAGACGAAGAGGTCGCCCGGCTGGGCCTGCATGATGAGCTCGGGCACCACGCGCGAGTCGGCGCAGGAGATCATCAGCGCCTTGGGGCTCTGCCCGTCCGTCGCCAGCTTCGCGTAGAGATCGCTGCTGCCGGGGAAGACGCTCTTCTCGAAGCGGAAAACGCGTCCGATGAGTTCGTTCATGGTTCGAAGTCTCCGTGCTGCGGGCCTGACGCCCAGCATCGACCGGAGAAGTAGGTCATGAAATTTGCTGCGACCGCACAACGATGTAAGAAAATGTTGCTGATGGGCGCGGGGGCTGAGGCGGCCTGAAACGCCCTGGAAGAGCTTCCCGGGGAAGGAAGCATCCGGTACCCAGCCCAGTCAGCTACTCGGAAGCTTATACCACCGGCATTAGGACCATGTGCTCCTGCGTTGGGCTACGCCCGCCTTCGGCCCCGCAGGAGCACATGGTGGTTTGGTATCGATAGGCCGGGTTCCGCCCTACTTCTGCTTGCTCACCAGCACGAGCCGCTCAACCGCCTCCGAAAGGCTGTCGGTGCGGCAGCCTTATGGTCGCCCGCAATCCACCTTCCGGCCGGTTGACGAGGGACAGCGCGGCGCCTTCCGCCCGCACCGCATCCTGGACGATCGCGAGCCCCAACCCCATGCCGCGCGTATTGCGGGCGCGCCCGTCGTCCAGTCGGACGAAGGGCTGCAGGGCGCTCTCGATCCTGTCCGGCGGGATGCCGGGGCCGTCATCGTCCACCTGGATCAGGATGGCGTCGTCCGCCTCGCGGATCGAAAGACGGGCACTGCCGCCATAGTGAATGGCATTCTCGACCAGATTGGCGATGGCGCGGCGAATCGAGACGGGCCGCGCCCAGGTTTCCAGGTTCGCAGGCCCGTCGTAGAAGACGTCATGACCCTCATCGCGCGCCGAATCGATGATGGTGGACGCCATCACGGCCAGGTCGATCTTCTCGGCGGGCAGGCTCTGGCCCTCGCCGCCCAGATAGATTTGCAGCGATCGGAGCAGGTCGCCCATTTCGCGAACATCGCCGATCATGGCGGCGCGCGCCTCCGGATCGAGGCGCGCGGCATCGAGACGCAGTTTCAGCCGAGCCAGCGGCGTGCGCAGATCATGGCCGACCGCCGCCAGCGCCTGGGTGCGTGTCCCGATGAGGCGGTGGATGCGCAGCTGCATGACATTGAAGTCGCGGATCAGGCCGCGCACTTCCTTCGGGCCGCGCTCGACCAGCGGCGCGGGCTCCTGCCGGCCGACCATGCGGGTGGCGTTCATCAGGCCGCGGAGCGGGCGCAATGTCGCGCGGATCATCAGGCCGCCGATCAGCGCCAGCAGGAGCGCCGGGAGCGCCAGCGCGACGAGCCGGCCAACGGTGAGCGGCCAGAAGGATTTCTGCTGCGCCGCGCGGAAGATCATGGTCGATCGATCGGACAGCTCGACGCTGCCGGCGATGTCGCCGCCCTGGCGGAGCGGCATGAGATGCAGGCGCAGCTTGGCCTCAAACAGCGCCGGCTCGATCGCCAGCATCTGGTCCCGCAGTCCACTGAGGGAAAAGCTGGTCGATTGCGTGTCGATACCGCGGTGCCAGCTCACCGTCAGCCGGGTCGTGCTCAGCTCGCGGGCGACGGCCGGCCGGTTCGCGACAGGCGTGCGGTCCATCACGCGACGCGCGACCACGATATGTTCGGCCATGCGATGCGCTTCGTCGTCCTGTAGCGCGAACTTGCTGGCGCGGTCGAAGATCAGCGTATTGGCGACGAACTCCGTGGCCAAGACGAACGCCAGGATCAGGAGGATCCGGCCCAGCAAGCCGATCGACGGCAACCGCATCAGGCCGGCGTGACCTGCGCGCTGAACATGTAGCCGACGCCGCGCACGGTGATGATGGGCGGTTCGCCGCCGGCGGCGGCCAGCTTGCGGCGCAGACGGCTGACCAGCACGTCGATGCTGCGGTCCGAGCTGTCGCTGAGCCGCGTGCGCGAGAGCTCGATCAGCCGCTCGCGGCCGATCACGCGCATCGGCTGCGAAATGAAGGTGCTCAGCAGGTCGAACTCCGCGCCGGTCAGATCGACCACCGCGCCCGATGGCGAGCGCAGTTCGCGGCGGGAGAAATAGACGGTCCAGCCATCGAAGACGAACGCATTGCGGCCGCGCGCATGATGGCCGTCGGTCATCGGGCCGCGTCGCAGTATGGCGCGGGCGCGCGCCACCAGCTCGCGCGGCTGGAACGGCTTGGCGAGGAAATCGTCGGCACCCAGCTCGAGTCCCAGGATGCGGTCCTCGTCGCCGCCCTTGGCGCTGATGAAGATGATCGGGATGTCGCTCGTCCGGCGGATCTGGCGGCACAGGTCCAAGCCATTGGTGCCTGGCAGCATGATGTCGAGGATGACGAGATGGGCTGGCGGGCCGTTCTCAAGGGCGATCCACATCTCCGGCGCGGTCGCCGCGGTGCGAACCTGAAAACCGTTCTCCTGGAGCAGCCGCGCGATGAGCGTGCGCAGGCCTGGGTCGTCCTCGACGAGAATGATCGTTTGGGCGGTCATCTGGCTCCTGGATAGTTGCTGTCCGTGCGGTTCAGATAGGCCTTTGGCGGGAAGTTCCAAGCTGGCCCTTCCCACCACCATCATGACGCCGGCCGGCCCGTGCCGACTTCGACATCCTCTCCATTTCGGATATCTTGATGTTTTACTGGAATTTTATGAGGCAACTGATCGCGCGGGCGGCGGATTCGGAGCCTGCATGCGGTTCATGCCGCGAAATGGATACGGCGCCGCCGAGTCAGCGCTCGGTGGGCCTAGGTGCGCCCTCGGCCCGCGACCGCATCTCGCCGCGGACGGCCTGGTTGTAGGCTTCGCAGGCGATGGATTTGGTCGGATCGGGATGGCAGCGGATCGTGTCGATCCGCCGCTCGTCGGCAGGCCGCATGATGACGATATGCTTGCCGGGAATGGACATCTGCTCATAGGCCGCCGCATCGGATTCGGCCGCGACGGCCCCCGACGACAGCAAGAGCAGGGGCATGCTCCAATATTTGAACGACACGGCCACCTCCATGTTTCTGAACGAAAACATGGCATGACGCGCCAATATTGCCCGATCCGCGCGCGGACGTGACAAATCATTGCTGCGCTGGCGCGTGGGGCCGACATCGACCGAGCGACGCAGGTCGGTCGCAACCGGCATCCAGGACAGGCCGAGTTTGCAAGCTACACAACCGCCAACAAAAAAGCCCCGCGCAGGCGGGGCTCGGTTCGGAGATGAACGGCTGGTTGCGGGAGCAGGATTTGAACCTGCGACCTTCAGGTTATGAGCCTGACGAGCTACCGGGCTGCTCCATCCCGCGCCAACCTTGGGCATTGGGCGCCCGATAAAGGGCATGGGCCGCAAGCCGTCTGTCTCGTGACATATGTGAATGGGTTTACCGCGCTTCAAGTCTCATGAGCGCCGGCTGCAATGCCTGGCGACGACCTACTCTTCCAGTGCTTGAGCAATAGTACCATCGGCGCTGTCTGGTTTCACGGCCGAGTTCGGGATGGGATCGGGTGGGTCACAGACGCTA
>Ga0164243_10000224_pt1 | contig 127911 bp, 195 predicted proteins | sample OricompcompostOP_FD_108781 | JGI IMG/M metagenome (GOLD analysis project Ga0164243, IMG submission 108781) | Organic Plus compost microbial communities from Emeryville, California, USA - Original compost - Organic plus compost (OP) | ecosystem: Engineered > Solid waste > Mixed feedstock >...
CTAGCCGCGTATCACCTACGGGCGACGCATCTGCTGACTGTCTGCCGCCACCCCCCCCCCCCCTCCCCCCCCCCCCCCCCCCCGCGCCCCCCCCCCCCGCCACCGCCAGCAACCGACCCACGGGAGGCCGGGGCGGGGGCGGGGGTGTCGGCGGGGGCGGCCAGGGGCGCCCCGGGGGGTGGGGTGTCGGCGGGGGCTGGTGGGTGGGGGGTGGTGGGGGGGGAGGGGGGGGGGGGGGGGGGGGGGGGCGGCAGACAGTCAGCAGATGCGTCGCCCGTAGGTGATACGCGGCTAGCGGCGCTCCAGGACACCCGAAAGCTGGAGATACCCTCTGAGCCGGTCCACGGATTCGGCCAGCGCGAGGGTGGCGTACACCCCCGCTGCGGCGAGTGCCTGCTCGTCGGTCGTGGGCTGACCGACCACCACGCTGTCAACCAGGCTCCGGGCGCGATCTGCGGCGCTCGGCTCGGGATCTGGAGTCGTCACGGTCTTCCTCCCGCCGTCGTTTCCAAAATCTTCTTCGGGCCTGCCTCGGCCACCAGCCGGATGATCTGGGTCTGGAGCTGCTGAACTCGAAGTTCGCGGATGGCCACGTCACGGGCGTAGTCGTCCCGCCTCGGAACTGCGTGCGTGGGCGGTGACTCGTCCATGCGGAGGGCGATGTTCCAGTCCCCGTGGGGGCCGAACACGTGCTGCCTCGCTCGTGCGATGAGCAACTGCTCCCGTTCGTAGTCCAGCGCGGCCTCCAGGGCCTCGACCAGGCTGCTCATGACGGCTCCTTGATGGCTTCTCGGTCCGACCAGTACCAGATTGCGCCGTATGCCTCGGCTGCATGCCGCTCGGCCTCGCCCCGGAACGGATTGCCCTTCAAGTGACGGGTGCAGGTGAGGATGTCGCCGCCTCCCAGGTCGTAGGCGCTTCGGCACGGCTCCTCTGGAGGGCTGTAAGCGGTAACTTCGTTTCCAGAATCGACCATGGGGCCTAGATCCTCTGCTCTCGGAGTCGGCGCAGCTCGGCGGTCCACTCTCGAACCTCTTGCCAGGCTCCTCTACTGAGCGCGTCGTTCAGGTGCCACTTCGCGTGGGCGATCTGCTCCTCCAGGTCGATGTCCTCGCTCATGCTCCGGCTCTCTGCGGGAACTCGACGGTGAGGCTCCAGCCGCACTCGGCGCACCAGTACATGCGGAGGACCTCGCCCCCGCCCATGAGCGTGTCGTAGTCCAGGGGCTGCGCCCCGCACAGGGGGCAATCTTCTCGGACCTCTTCGGGGGCGCTCACTCGGAGTCCCTCTTCGCCTGCTCCTCGATGTACAGGGCTGCGACGCGGACGGCCTCGTCCAGGGTCACGTAGGTGATGCCTTCGTGCTCGTACTTCTCGGCCACCACCCCGAACCATCCGGCCAGGCTGTCCCGGATGCTGCCCACCAGTTCTTCGTACTCGGCCTCGATGGCCTCCAGGCGCTGCTGTGCCTGCTCCAGGGCCTCCGTGGCTGCTGTGAGGGCTGCACGGGCGCTGCTCTGCTCTCGGATGGCTCCCGTGTAAGCGGTAATGGCGTCGTGGGCGCTGATGATGGCCTCGGCGCTCGGGATCTCGCGCTCTGCGATGGGGGCCAGGCGCTCGATGGTGCGCTCTGCGATCTCGGCCTGCTCCACGGCTTCGGTGAGGCGTGCGATGTCCCGTTCCAGGCGCGTGGCGATGGCCAGGTGCTCTTCTGCTCGGGTGACGGCCTGCGCCTTGGCCTTCAGTGCTCGGAACCCCGGCACTCGGGCGTTGATGGCTGCGAGGTCTTCGCTTCGGGTCTTCAGTGTCTGCGCGTAGGCCAGCCTGCGCCGGTTGCTCTCCCGTGCGGCCTCGAAGATGACGTTGACGTTCGTGAGACTGCCCAGGACGCGAGCTACCTCGCCAGCGGAGTCGTCCAGGAGGTAGGGCTTGTCGAACTGCCCTGCGTAGTTGATGGGGTCCTTGGCCTCGATGCCCAGGAACTCGCTGACCTCTGGAGGAACGTCCCCGCCCAGCTTGCGGAAGATTCTCTCGGGGGCCAGCGGGTGCCCAGGGTCCTCTGGAGTGACCGTGTACGTGTTGTCGGTCGCTGCCACGCCTCGGGTGAGTGTGACGGTGCCTCGGTCGGTCCGCACCTTGATGCTGCTGATGCGCTCTCCGTGGCTGATGAACTCGGTGCCTCGCCGGTTCGATGTGAGCGTGCGGAGTGCTCGCATGAACGCGCTCTTGCCGACGTTGCTCGGCCCGACCACCACGGTGAATCTTCCCGGCTCCAGGGTCACGTGGTGGAGCGACTGGAAGTTGCGGACCTCGATCTCGTGGATCACTGGGGGCTTCGTTTCTCGATGCGGGGGAGGGGCTTGGTCTTGGGCGCTCGGTAGCGGATCACGTTCTCGCGGTGCCACTCGACGGCTCGGAACGCGATGAGCACGGTGCCCAGTAGCGCGATCCCCGCCACGACGATGAGGGCCACGATGATCCCGTCGTGCGTGGCTTGGTCCCAGGGCAGGTCTACTGGAGTCGGCGTCACGTGAGTGATACGCCCTTGGGCGCGCTGTGGGCAATGGTGCTGATGCGATCCCGGCTCAGTCCCGTGATGCTCTGGAGCTTGCTCTCGGGAATCTTGGCTGCTCGTGCTGCTCTGATGAGGTCGTCGCGGATGGCCAGTTGCTGCTCGTAGTTGCGCTTGGCCTCGGCTGCGATGGCGCACTGCTCTCGGAGGGCGTCGAGTGCCATGACTGCGCTGATGGGGGGCTGCTGGACTGCTGGGGTCGCCATGGTGCCTCTTTCCGATGGTGCGGGATGTCGCCCCATGATTACACAAATCTGACTGGGGGTCACCCTTCTTCGTTTCGGAAAACGACGCCCCCGGCAAGTGACAATAATCCTCACGTTTGAGGCTCCAGGCGCACGAGAAACCCCCCGGTTCCGCGTGGGGGGCGGGTTAGGAACCGGGGGGCTGTGGGGGTCTCGGGGCCTACGCGATGTCGCTCTCGGCCATGTGCTGGATGAGGAGGTCGTACAGCTCGTTGCTGTCGGTGAGCTTCTCCCACTCGGGGATGGACTCGACCAGCGCGACGAACTCGGTGTACGACATCTTCTTCGTGATGCGCTTGAACGGCTGCCCGTAGTCGCTCTGATTCTCGAAGTAGACGACGGTCCCCTTGTTGCGGGTGTCGCTGATGACGAGGATCGGGTGCTCGTTGTCGCCCAGCCGCCCGCCGATGCCGTAGCCGGTCTCGCTGCCCTGGTCCTCTCCGACCATGGCGTCGAAGACGATTCGGGCCAGATACTGATTGTCCGTGGCGCGACCGGACCGGAGTCCCGTCATGGCTGCCTTCAGGACGCGCTCTCCGCCCCAGTGCGAGTACAGGTAGACGCGCTCGGTGCGCTTGCCCCACTTGTCCTCGATGACGATGTTGCTGCGATCTCCCATGGTGACCTCCTGGAGTGTTGTTGACCTGCTCGTAGCTTACCGCTTACGGATGACAATTGCAATCTACGGCCAGTGGCGAGTCTGCGTGCTGACCAGCCGGATGCGATCCGGGGCGATGTCCTGCGTCACGGCCCAGCATGATTCGTTGATGGGGTCGTGCTGCCACTCCAGTCCCTCGGTGCGGACCTCCCAGATGTCCCACTCGTCGGTGGTCGCCCAGCGGCCTCGCTCGTCAGGCTCGGGTCCCAGGTACACGGCTCGTGGCTGCCCGTGCGCGTTCATGTTCCAGCGCCCGTCGCTCGGGAGGGCCATCCTCAGCCCGTGCTGCTGGATGGACTCGCGGAACTCGCTCGGCGCGCTGTGGAACGCGATCTCGGCCAACGGCTTGCGGACGACGGCCAGGTACAGGGCGCGGTAGTCCGGCTCGGCCCCGGATGCGAGGAGAACCAGCATCTCGTGCGCCACGTCCTCGCGCAGCTCGCGCACGTTCGCCTTGTAGCGGATGTGCTGCTCGACCTCTTCGCGGGTGTGGAGCATGGACGGCCTCCTCTGTAAGCGGGAATCTTGTTTCGAGAAACGGGGCTAACAGCACCCCTGAGCCTGCTCCAGCCCGTACTGCCGTCCGGCCTCGAACAGATCCTCCAGCTCCTCGCGGCTCACCATGACGCGGTTGCCCGCGCCCGTGACCCAATCCGAACGAACCAGCGCGTTCCACAGGCGCTCGGGGGACGTGCGATCCGCCTCGGCGGTGGTGGCAGGGGGCTGCTCGACGCCTCGCGGCAGATCGAAAGCGTGCCGCCCGACAGGTTGCAGATGTGCCATGGTGCCTCCTCAGTGGGCGTAGGTGTATGCGACCAGCCGCCCGTCGAACTGCGGGCTGAAGTTGGCCAGGATCGAGTCGATGAGGGTGATGCCGACGGCGTAGCGGCGGTAGCCGCGACCGGGGTAGCCCCTGCTGCCCTCCTTGGTGGTCTCGCCCTGCGCCACGATGAGCGCTGCACGGACCTCCTCCAGCGGGATGCACGCGATCCGAGTGCCGTAGGCGTCCTCGGTGAGGTTGACCTCGTGCGTGACGCCCTGCTCGTCCTCGCGCTGCACGCGGGTGTAGATGATGTTGAAGACGCCGGTCTTCTCGAACTCCTCGTCCGCGAGCTTCTGGTACTTGTGGACCAGATCCCAGACGGTGCGATCCACGCCCGACAGGTCGATGGATGCGAACTCGTGGAACCCGCGCCCGTACTTCGCGTGGTACTCGTGCATGCTCTCGTCGTCGTGGTCGTGCCACTGCGCGCCGATGTGAAGCTTCAGTTCAACTCCCATGGTGGGCCTCCCTCAGTCGTTCTGCTGCTGGATGTAGCCGGTGCCGTCGCACTCGTTGCACTCGGCCTGGACCTCGCCGGAGAACTTGTCGCGCTCGGCGTCGGCCTGGTAGGTGCGCTCGCCCGTGCCGTCGCACGCCTCGCACTTGGGCGGCATGACGTTGTGCCACCAGTGAACGGTGACGTTGTAGCCCTGGTGCCGCCCGTAGCGGCCTCGGCTCGCCTGCGTGTGCGTGGTCGTGCGGCGCGGCTTGCACGGGCACTTGCTGGCCTCGTCGCCAACTCCCGTGATGTGCCCGATGATGAGGAACCGCTCGCCGGGGACGACGGGCGGGTGGTGGATTGTCTGCGTCATGGCGACCTCCGAAGTGTTGACCTGCATTCAGGATACCACTAACGGATGACAATTGCCATCCTCGCCCTTCGTTTCAGGAAACCAGCGTGTCCAGCCTCGTGTCCCCGTAGCCTGCCTCCTCGAAGTGCCGGAGGATCTCCCGCGCCTCGTCGTCGTAGTTGATCCACTCACGGGCGCTCGTCACGGTGTGCCCCTCGCTCGCGGCCAGCACGATGAGGGTTGACGTGGCCATCGTGCTCGTGGCGAACCGGCGCTTCTTGCCGGGGAGGAACCAGTCCACGCCCAGACTGCTGCTGCTCCTCGCCACTAGAACCCCGGAGGTCGTGAGTGCGCAGCTCGGGCGACGTTCGCGTTGTGCTGCTGGACGACGGGATCGAACGCGAGATCCCGCTTGCGCGAAATCTTCTCGATGACCTCGACGGCCTCGTCGCTCGGGGCCTCGACCTCGCGCATGCCGTGCTCGGCTGCTGCTCGTCCGCTCGGGAACAGCGGGACCTCGGTCGTGTACGTGGCGCACGACGGGTCGAGCGATCCGCGTGCGATGCCCAGTCGCACCGCGAGGAGGTCGGTCGGCTCCCGATGACCCAACCAGCCGCTGCACACCGTGCCGTCGCCCTGGTGGCAGTGGAACTCCTTCAGGGCCTGCTCATGCTGCACCTGCTCGTGAATCTCGCCGTCGTACTCGGGGAGCTTCAGGTACTCCTCGGGATGCCAGACTCCACTCGGCACGTTTTGCCGGTAGGGGCAGGACGCACATGGGCGCTTGCGGGGGACCGCTGCCTCAGCGGCCATAGTGCTTGACCCCGTACTCGGGAGGACTCGTGTCCTCCAGCGTCGGCCAGTCCTCCTCGACCGCCTTCTTCAGCCATGCGCGGATCTCGGACAGGTAGCCGAACCCGTCCTCGATGAGCGCGAGGTCGCTCACCCGCTCGACAAAGCGGCTGCCGTCCTCCGTGGGCTTGTCGCTGCCCTGCGCCACGCGGTAGGTCACGCCCTTGAACTCGAACGTGCCGTCACGGCGGATGGTCGGAATCTTGCTGCGGTCGCGCCACTCGCGCTCGATGGTGCGGGCGGGCTTGCGGCAGTACCGGCACACCTGAGCGCTCCCCGGTCCGGGGATCAGGTGGTGCGTCGAGTTGTCCTCGCCCTCGGCACGCCCGCTCGCCGGGCAGTAGAGGTCGGTTGCTCTCTCGTCGGTCACAGGTCCCACTCCTTCCTGCGCTTCTCGCGCTCTGCCACGTCGAGCGGCTTCAGGATGTCGAACAGCGGCCCATTCGACTGGATGTAGCCCTCGGCGCTCTTGATGAACTCGCCCGCCTCGTCCTGGAGATGCTCGGTGAGAGGGATGTCGTCGGGGATGACGTGCTCGGTCTTCTCGGTGGCGAACGCGGTGCCGGAGGTCGGACTCGTGCTCCACTCGTACTCCGTGAACAGGTACTCGTGATGGAACTTCTCACGGATGCCGATGAACCCGCGACGCTCGACCGACCAGGCTCCCACGGCAAGATTCCGCGACCTGATGATGTAGATGCGCCGGTCCTCCAGCTCCTCGATGGGGATACGGCCCTCCGGCATGTGCTCGTCCATTGCTGACCCGCTCTCAGATGTGGAAGTCGATGTAGACCAGCCGCGCCTCGGGGTCCTGCACGTCCAGGATCTTGATGAGCGACTCGACCCACTGCTCGTCGGTGAACTCGTCGGTGTGCATGCCCCACCAGCCCATGCGGCCCTTCGTGATCCACTCGAAGTCGTCCACCTGCTCGACGTTGCCGTCGCTGTCGTAGGTGACCTCGTTGGACTCGCTCGGGTCCTGCTCGACCTTGGTCGGCACGACGACGTTGTACGGGAACCACCAGGGGAGGTAGGCGCGGCAGTCCAAGCGCTTGGCCTCCAGCTTGTCGGTGTCCTCGAACGTGAGCACCTGGAAGTTCGGGTCGCCTCCGTGGGCCAGCCGGGCGTTCTGCGCGTAGTTGCCCGCGTTGAGTGACGGGTTAGCTGCCAGCCACTCCTGCGTGCGGGCGCGCTGTGCGTTGAACACGGCCCAGCCCTCCTTGATCTCGGCCTCGACGGCTGCCAGCTCGGCCTGCGCCTCGGGGTCCCGGAGGTTGGCGAGGGCCTTCTCCAGCTCCTCACGGAGGGCGGAAATCTTCTCGCCCTGGCGCTCGCGGTAGGTCTGCTCCCACCGTCCGCCGATGACCCACCAGTCCCACTTGGAGTGCGGGTTGTAGGTGGAGTAGAGGTTGCCCTCGGCGTCCTTGTTCTCGTCGTCGTACCAGGACGCGACGTTCTCGTAGTGCTGCTCGTCGGTCCACTCCAGGCGCTGCGGGAACCCCGTGCGGAGGTACTCCAGGTGCTTCTCGTTGCTCACACCCTTGGCGTACTTCACGGGATCGGCAAGGTACTCGGCGTAGGTGCCGTTCCGGTACTCCTCGACCTCGCGGCGGCTCTTCTCGATGGCCTGCTCGCGGGTGTACTCGACGTAGCGCGGCATCTCCTTGTTCTCATCGAACTTGGCCAGGGCGCGCTCCAGGAACTCGTTGAGCGCGGTGCCTGCGATCCACTCCTTGGCGTCGGCACCGTAGAGGTCGGGGTACTTCGTCCGGGTCGTGTTGGTGATGAACTCGACCGACGGGGGGACCACCACGGCCCCGATGAAGTGCGTCATGGATTCTTCTCCTTGGATTGGCCTACGGGAGTGATACGGCGATGTCGCTGATCCGGGTGAGGGTCATCCCGCCTCGATGGAACTGCACGGGAACCCAGCCGGGGAACGGCTGCCAGTCAGCGGGATAGGCGCACACGACGCCCGCCCGGCCACGGACGGTGACCTGCATACCCTCGGGAGCCTTGGACCAGCGGCAGGTGCATCCAAGCCGCTCGCACGGCCCGCGCAGCTCTGCGCTCGACATGGCGTAGCCCTTGGCACCGAGAGGCTTGTGTGCCTCGATCCGGTCCCAGTCGGTCGTGGCGTCGATCATGAGATCCCGGTAGTAGTCCGGGTCCGGCTCGTAGTCGAAGTCGTCCATGCTCACTTCCCCTCCAGCGTGGCCAGGTAGGCGTCCTCGCGGGCCGCGACGCGGAGGTCGTCAGCCACGAGAGGGAGAGGCGCGACCGGCGTGGGCCGCACGATGGCGCGGCGTCCGGGAGCGATGCGCTCCACGTCCTTCGAGAGGATGTAGGTGCCTGCGTGCTTCGCCATGATGACCTCCGATTGTTGACCTGCATTCAGGATAGCAGGGACGGATGACAATTGCAATCCTCAGCGGAGGTAGAGGTAGCCGCCGTGCTTGTCCGCTGCCGCGACGGCCTCAGCGAACCCGCTCGGAGTGCTCAGGTTGAACTGACTCTGCAACTCGCCGTTGCTGCGCTTGGCGGGCGTCTTCCAGCTCGCGGCCTTGATGAGCTTGCCGGTGCTCTTCTCCACGAAGGCGTGGACGCTGCGCTGCGGGTTGGTGGACCCGGCCAGCACCTGGACGATGCGGTCGAACTTCTGGCCTGCCTCGACGGTGAACACGTAGTGGAGATCCGACACGAAGCGGTCGTTCTTCGCGTCCTCGATCTGCTTCGCCTTGTGCTCGGCGTCGAACTTCTGCTGGAGCGCCTGCGCGAAATCGGTGGCAAAGGTCATGGGGTCCTCCTTCAGTCCAGGCCCAGCGCGTACATGCTCGCGTAGGCGAACCGTGCGACGGGACCGTAGCGGGTGCAGTTCTTGGTGCGCGGCCAGTCGCAGACGAACAGGTAGACGATCCGGCTGATGTGAGCGATTGCTTCGATCATCGTGACCTCCCGCGTTGTTGACCTACAGTCAGCGTATCAGGGGAGGATGGCAATTGCAATCCCTGCCGGATGTTTCTTGAAACGTGGACCGGACGGGAGTCGAACCCGCAACCGAACGGACTATAACTTCCGCTGCTCTGCCGTTGAGCTACCGGCCCTGTCGGAATCAGGCGGAGATGCCTGCCCGCTTCTGCCGCTCGACCGCCTCGATGTGCGTGCGGTCCACCTTGATGCCGTGGGCCTCCAGGATGAGCGCGACGGCCTTGGCGGGCCAGTAGCTCCCGCTGCCGTCCGCACCGGAGCGAGTGACGACCTGCCCGACTCCGTTCGGGCACTCCACGTCGTGAGGGATGACCGCCTTGCTCAGGCTGCGCCACTCCTCGACCTCGACGGGCTTGCCGTAGTCGATGCTGTGGACCCCGATGTTCGCGGCGATCTCCTCGAAGGTGTCACGAACCACGTTCGCGGCGTCCCAGAGGTCCTCGGCCTCGAACTCGAAGGTGGCGCGGGCCGGGTCGCTCGTGCTCAGCACGAGGTTGCCCTGTCCCTGCATGCCCTCGATGAACAGCCGAACGGTGTCTGGGGTGTTGATCTGGATCTCGTACTTGGCCATGGTCTGCCTCCTGAAATCTTGTCGGTGGAAGTTTCTGCGGGGGCAGCTCAGGCGGTGAGCCGGGCCGGGTCGAGCTGTGCGACCTTGGCGCTCGACACCGCGAGCGGGACGGAGAACACGCCGCTGCCGTCCTTGGACGAGAACACGGGGTACTTGCCGATGCAGCGCTCGGCCAGGTCCTCCAGCGAGTCGGCCTGGAAGGTGAAGAGGTTGACCGTCTGGACGTTCTTGTCGTCCTGGAACCCGATCAGGGCGTGGGCGTCGTCACGCCCGTGGATGACCTCGCCGTCGGCGTTGATGGTGACCGGCCAGAGGCTGCTGAAGTCCGGCAGGGACTCCTGCTGAAGGATGAGAACGGATTGGATCATGATGACCTCCTGAGATGTTGACCTAGGTCTCAGGGTATCAGTCACCGGATGGCAATTGCAATCCCCCCTTAGTCGCCGCCCTGCTCCTTCTCGTCCTGCTTGACCTCGACCCTCGCTGCCTGCCACGCGGCCCAGTGACCGGAGACCAGCGCCCAGAGGCTGAGGGCGGACACGAACTCGGTCAGCCGGAACCAGCCCATGAACCACGACACCGGGGTGAGCACTACGAAGAACACGGCCAACCAGCCGTCCACACGACGAACGGCCCCTCCGATGAACACAGAGGGGCCGTTCTCGCACGGAATCTTCCTCAGCCGTACAGGCGGCGGTTGACTTCCTTCTGCACAGCGGCGTAGTCGTAGCCTGCGGCCTGGAGCCGACGCTTGCGGTCGTCGCCGTTCCCCCACTTGCCCGCGAGAACCTCGGTGGCGAGAGTGCTCACGGACTTGCGTGGGGCGGAGCCGCCGACTCCGAGCTTCTGGTTGACCAGAGCCTGGATGGTGGCGTAGTCGTACCCGGCTGCTGCCAGGCGACGCTTGCGATCCTCCCCGTTCCCCCACTTGCCAGCGAGCACTTCGTTGGCGATGGTGTCGTTCGACTTCTTCGGCGGAGCGGGGGGCGGTGTTGGAGTCGAACCTCCCGGAACCTTCAGCACCTGCCCGGCGAAGATGAGGTTGGGGTTGGGCAGACCGTTGAGGGACTGGAGAACCTGCCACGTCGTCCCGAACTTCGCGGCGATGCCGGAGAGGGTGTCCCCGCGTTGCACCGTGTAGGTGCCTCCTCCGGGCGGTGGAGTTGGAGTGCCCTGACCCAGGATCTCGTTCCCTCGGGCGACGATGTAGTCGAGCTTGCTCCACAGGGTCGGACCGGGGCATGCGGTCGCGTTGAACTCGCGGTGACCCTTGACACGGTTGCGGTCGAGCCGACCCCATCCGTAGCGCTGGCAGAGGTCAGCGGCGAGCTGCGCGAGCTTCTCGACCTGCGCGTCCGAGACCGGCCAGTTTGGAGCGCCTCCCGTGTTGACCGTTTCGACGGCCACGGCGTTCTTGTCGGCGTTCCAGCCCGTCGTCCACTGGCGGTACTCCTCGGGCACGATGCCGACCAGTTCGCCCGTGGTGAACAGCACGTAGGACGCGGAGACATCCGCCGCGCTCGCGGAGAGGTACTGGAGGTTGCCCTCGTTGGTGTTGCCCGCCGTGTGGTGGACGATGAGCCGCTCGATCTTGTTGCCCTGGCGGCTGCTGTACTTCGTAGTGGGCACCGAGCGCGATGCCAGGCGGGAGAACGTCATTAGACGGCCACTCCCTCGCCCGGCTCAGCGTCGTCGCCCTCGGCGTCGAACACGTCCTGGTCGGTGTTCTCCAGCTCGGCGTGCGCCGCCTCGATGGCGTCGTCCTCCGGGCTGTCCTGGGGAGCGTCGTAGCCCTCGACCACCGGCTCGTCGGCGGCGTCGGGGGTGGGGGTGCTCTCGGTCATGGGGGCCTCCTCGTAGCGACGCGGATGACCTTCACCCGCGTAGCTCAGTCTACGCAGCAAAACACCCGATCAGAGGGGGTGACTCGACGGATTTTCCTTCACTCCGAAGACCGCCTTGAAGCGCTCGTAGGCCCACTGGATGCCCTCGGATGCGTCGGCGTCCTCCTCGTCCTGCGCCATTCCGAGGAGGTCCTCGAACTCACTGAGCATCTGCCCCACGCGATCCGCGAGGAAGGCGTCGATCTGCGCCTGAGCCTGGATGCGCTCCTCGGACTTGTCGGCCACCTGCGCGGACGGAGAGTCGGCCAGTAGCTTCACGAACTCCTCGATCTCGTCCTCCTCGGAGACCTTCTCGAAATCGGACTCCAGGTCGTCGGGGCCGATGGCGATGACCTGCCCACTCGGGTGCCGAAGGAACCAGATACCTGCCTCCTGCGCCTGTGGAAGTCCAATGTCGGTGACCTCGACGGGTACGTCGGGGTTCGCCTCCCGGAACCAGCCCAGCAGAATCTTCTCGGCCTCAGGGTGCGTGGACTGGACAGCCTGGAAGTTGATCGTCTGCCGGACGGTGATGGTGGGGTCGTTCGCAGTCACGCGCTGTGCCGCCCCTTCTTCTGAGCCTTAGGCATGAAGCGTCCGGCGATGATGACGACGGCTGCGCACAGGATGAAGAACTCGATCATGGCTACTCCTTGTTCTGGATCGTGCTGATGGCTCGTCGGATGCCCCGCCGCTGCGCTAGATTCGATTCCCCGTCGTATGGGATGGTGTCGTGCAGCTTCTGTAGGGCGGAGAGGATGCGCGCCTGCTCGGCGGCGAGCGCGTCCTCCTCGTTGAAGGTCCGAACCAGATCCGCCCTCGGGACGCTGAAGGCGTTCTCCACGGCGTCGAAGTCCACGGCCCCAACGATTACCCGGACGTTCTCGGCCCCGTGCGCCTCGTATGCCTTCTGGACGGCCTCCTCCCACCCGGAGCTGTTCGAGTCGATGGAGTCGGCATCCCATGCGTCCTCCAACCAGAGGATCTGCGAGAGGTCGGACGGGTCTCGGACCCAAATCATGTGGATGTCGAGCGTCGAAGCCATGGGTCAGCCCTTCTTGCGGCGGAGGAATCGGGGGATCGGGATGCGGAGGTACGCGAGTCGGTCGAGTCGCTCGACCTCGGCTGCCAGTCGGTCGATCTCCAATGCTCCATCCAGGAGGAGACCTCCGAGACCCTCGTTGCCCAGGATGAAGGCGTTCTTGGCGTTGTGCCGGAGCTTCTCTGCGACCTCGTTCACTCGGCACCCCCGTTCTCGGAAATCTTCTCCCGGCCTGCGAGGAACACTGCGGTGATGCCCGCGTCGTGCTTCTCCTCGCGGGTGGCGTTCCGGGTGTAGCCGGGGCGGGTCTCCTTCGCCCGCTCCTCGGCCTGCTTCGCGTCGGCTGCCTCCTGGTAGATGCGGCGCAGCTCCTCGATGCTGATGGTCTCGGCCATGGATCACGCTCCCTTCGAGATGATCTGCGCGGGATCGAGCTTGATGTGGCGTCCGTCCTCATCGAAGACGACCAGCCCGACCTCGCTCTTCTCCACGACGACGGCGACGGATGCGGCCCAGAACTCGGGATTCTCGGCCAGCAGCTTCTTCTGGCGCTCGGTGAGCGGGAGCGGCTTCTTCGCGTAGAGGTCGAAGTACTCCTTGAAGATGAAGGCGTTCCCCGGCTCGGTCGGCAGGTTCTCGATGCCCTTGATGATGCCGTCCTCCCGGAGAACGAAGACGGTGCGACCGGCCAGCCGGTCCCAGCGCTCGACGCCTGCGGCTTGGAGGACGTGGCGGATGAAGTCCACGCTGCCGCCCTCCAGCGAGTACCAGCCCGTGGCCTGATGCATGTGCTGCGTCAGCCGGAACTCGATGTTGAAGCCGAAGATGCCGTGGTCTTCGAACCCCAGCTCGGCCTTCGTGATCTTGGCGATGGTCTTCTCCATGGTCAGCCCGCCTTCCGAGGGTTGAGCGCGATGTGGCGGTGGAGCGGACGCCCCACGCCTTCGAGGATGGACGTGACTTCCTCAGGGAAGGTCACGTAGATGAAGTCGGTGTCCTCGATGGTGTCGAACAGCATGAGGACCGCCTCGTCGTAGGGGATGCCTCGGGACTGGAGGTAGAACATGTAGTCCTCGTCCAGCACGGGCTTGCCGCCCAGTTGGTGGATCTCGGCCCCCTCGCACGAGAGCAAGCCCAGCGGGTCGCTGGCGATGATGTACTCGTGCGGCCACAGGTGCAGGTCACCTGCCGGAGTCGTGATGACCGCCTGCTTGGGGAACTCGCGGTACTGCATGTCGTCGTAGCCGACGATGACGCCGCCGTCGTTCAGCACGAAGGGGCGAGCGCGCCACATGCTGAGGAGAGGGAGCCGGAACTGCTCCCGCAGGATGGTGTGCGGCTCCTCCAGGATGAGAATCCACGCGCCCTCGTCGGGAATCTTCTTGTCGTCCAGCTCGGGGAAGTAGATGGTGGGGTCGATGCCCGCCGACGCGAACTGCCACGGCGCGTCTTCAACGGCCTGGCGCTGCGCCTCCTTCTTCCACTCGATCCACTCGGGATTGACGACGATGCGATCCCGGTCGAGGTACTTCCTCGGTCTGGCCATGACGGCCTCCCTTCCGAATCGGCGTCCGCCTTTTCTCGAAACGAAGATAGCAGGTCAGGATGACAATTGCAATCTACTGCTGCTGCTGCTCGCCCTCAGCTCGGCGCGTGGCGTTCACCCGCATGTGCATCCGAGTCTTCTCGGTGCCGTCCTCGTCGTACTCGTAGGACTGACCGTCGATGGTGACCTCGCGGGGAGCCTCGGTGGCTCCTCGAACGACCATCGTGACGTAGCGCTCCGGGTCTTCGATGTTTCTGAAAACGAAGACTTCCTCGAACAGCGGGTAGTAGATGGGCACGGCCTAGCGCTCCTCCAACTGGTAGTCCCCGACCACCTTGTCATAGTCGCCCACGCGGGCGAGGACGAGATCCGCCGCCTCGGAGAGAGCCTTCCAGCTCGCCGTGGTGTACTCGAACCCGATGGCACGGGACAGGCCGCGACGGCCTGGAGTGTGCTGCTCCATGAGCCGGATGGTGATCGGGTTCGTCCGGCTCTTCGGGTTGTGCGTGATCTCCCAGAACCGACCCGGACCGGCCTTCGGCAAGTCGTGCTCGGTGTACTGGTCGGCGCTCTTCTGCTGGGTCATGTTCATCCCTTCCGCAGAGTGATACGGCCCTCAGCGCCCACGAGAAAGGGCCAGCCGCAACCCGAATACGACTGGCCCTCGGTCCCTTGGGGACCTTCCCCCACGACCTCGGCGCGCTTACCCGTTGACCGCCTGAGGTCTGTTCGGAAGTCAACGTAGCACGGAGTCGAACCGTCTAACCAACCCTCCCCGCGTCCGGGGACTGAGCGGCTCCCCCGCGTCCGGGGTGGCTCCCAACCGGCACTACGAGTCGCTCAGGGTGGACTCGAACCACCGCGTGACGGCGTTATGAGCGCCGCGCCTTACCGTCTTGGCTACTGAGCGGAATCTTGTTGATGACGCCCTCCGAGGGCGGGACTGCCAGGGGATCAGGGAACCTAGGTCCCACCCTCGGAGGGCTGTGACTCACCGATGCACCGGCTTCAGGCTAGTCCTTGACGAACTCGGCCATCAAGCCAGGTGCGGCGGTGTCGAACCCGGCGATGTCGAGCATGCCGGGGTCGTTCGGGTTGGCGATGGAGAACCGGGTCGCCGTCATGCCGACGACGATCAGCTTGGCGTTGATGCCCGTCGCCTTCCGGTAACGCTCCAGGGCCTCGTGCGGGTGAACCCGACCAGCCCAGGTCTCGCTGTCCGTGTAGATGACGAACACGTCGGCCTTGATGCCCTTCTCCAGCGCGTGGAGCATGGGCAGCGCGCAGTCCGTGCCTCCCATGGGGATGCGCGAGATCCGCCGCTGGACCTCATCGAGGGTCATGTTCGCGCTGATGTCGATGGGGACCATCGTGTGCGAGAACCCTGCGATGTAGGACTCCTTCTCCGTCGCCGCCGTGACGAGCGACAGGGCAGCCGACGCCTCGCGGGGAGTGATCGGCATGCCGGAGATGTTGCCCCAGCCCATCGAGCCGGACACGTCGAGCGCCAGGAACCAGCGCTTGCTGGTCGGCTCGACCGCCTTGAACGCCTTGTAGAACGCCGTGTCGAGCGCGTCCACGATCCGGCGTACCGGAGTGAAGTCACGCCCGCCGCGACCCTCGCCCTCGGCGTAGGTCTTCAGCGCCACCAGCAGGTTGAGCGGGTGGATGCGAGCCTTCACCAGGGCGTCCTGGTCCGTCAGACGGTCCACGATCTCCTGCGTCCGGCCACCCAGCTCCTGGATCACCCGCGTCCGCGTGAGCTTCGGCAGGTTGCGGATCAGGGCACCGAGCGGCAGCGCGCCCTTGGTGTCGAGCAGGGCCTCCCAGGTCTCACGCCGGTTGAGCGCCTCGGAAGGCACCATCTCCCAGCTCAGACCGTACTCGCGGATGAGCGACGGAATCTTGTCGGACTCCGCGCCCTTCGCCCGCTCGAAGCCCTGGACGATCTTCGGCAGCGCCTCGATGTCCTTGGCCTTGCCCAGGGTCCAGTCGATGAGCCGGGAGAACTCCGGGTCCTCCTTCGAGCGCGTCGGGTGCGACAGGCTGATGAGGTCGTCGTTCGACCAGCCCTCACGGGCCTGGTACTTCACGAGCTGGTAGGCCAGGGCGTCGAGGTCCCGACCCTCGTACCAGCGCGAGATGGCCTTGCGAGCGCCCATGCCGAACCGCTGGAACTGGTTCAGGTAGCCCGCGAACTGGAAGAGGGTGGACGCCGTGCGCGCCACGGACGCGACCTTGGAGTAGCCGTAGCTCTTCAGGTGCCGGTCCGGCGTGGATGCGATGGCGAGCGCGAGGGCGAACAGAGCGGGCTGCTGCTTCGCCGCCCGACCCCCGACCGAGATCTCCTCGATGAGGTCGAACAGCGCACGAACCTGCTCGGCGTCGCCGGACTGCGCGACCTTCTGGATGGTCTTCGCGTTCTCCAGAGCGAGCTTCGCGCCCGACTGGTAGAACGAGGACTCCGACCCCATGATGAGGAAGCGCTTGATGCGCTCGAAGTCTCCGATGACGAAGGCGTAGCCTCCGGCGTGATTCTTCTTCTGCCCCTTCGCGGCCTTCTCGGTCTGCGGGGTCGCCGTGACGCTCTTCCGAGTCGTGACGGTCTTCAGTGCTTCGTTGGCCATCGTGTGGCTCCTTTCATTCGGCCTGCCCTCGGCTGAGGGGAGACAGGGGGATCGGTGAGACAGGTGATCGCCTCCGGGGGGATTCTTCTGGATGGTAGAGGTAACCCGGAATGCTTCGGCCTGACCGATGTTCAGTTAGAGGGCGAGACAGGTGATGAGTCCGGGGTTCCCAACCAACAGGGACCACGATCAGTGACGACCGCGACAGGAATCGAACCAGCGATAACCCGTGCTCTTCGGCCTAGCCCAGCGCCCCTGGAGGGAGTCGAACCCTCCGTCATGACCCTCCGCCCGGTCGATTTCGGGACTAGCAGGGGCGATGCGGATCTCGGGGAGATAGGGGACGCAGCCGGGGACTTGATCCATCCCAACTGAAAGGTAACCCGACGATGCTTCGACCTGCCCGAGGTCTAAGTCCAGAGGTCGGCGGAGACAGGGGGTGCAATCCGATGTTTAGGCGCTCTAGCCAATTGAGCTACGGGGACCGAAGTCCCCGACGGGATTCGAACCCGCAACCTCCCGCTGAACAGGCGATAACCGAATCACTTCGGCCTGCGCCGCCCTCTGGGAATCTCTGTGTAGTTGTCTCGTGCCAGCGCCGGGGAATCGAACCCCGCCCCGGTGGCCATCTCCGGTGCTCCAGCCTGGCTCAGGAGGTCCCGGATGATCCCGGAGCGGCCTTGTACTTCGGTCGCCCTCCTGCGTCATGAGTGATACGCCCAACAGTGGAACAGGAACAAGGGTGGAGTGGAGAATATGGGACTCGAACCCATCTCGGCCTGCTTGCAAGGCAAGCGTGCGGACCCTGCGCATTCCCCGTGGTGGCCTCGGAACGACTTGAACGTCCGACCGCTTGCTTATCAGGCAAGTGCTCTACCTGCTGAGCTACGAGACCGTGTGCGCGTTCTCGCCCAGACGCGCCCCTGGAGCCGTGACTTCGGACCATCCTCCGTCAGCGAGCAGTGACCCCTCGACTGGATTCGAACCAGCGACTCGTGGATTAGAACGCCACAGCTCTTCCGCTGAGCTACGAGGGGAAGTGGACGCGCCTCCCGGAATCTAACCGGGCTGTGACGGGTTGCAGCCGTCCGCCTGAACACTCGGCCAAGGCGCGAAAATCTTGTGGGTCCCCGGAATCCCGACATCCGATCTGCTGGGTAAAAGCCAGCGGTCCTTCCTTTGAACGAGAGACCCGAGGAGGGCTGGCTCCGGGCCAGGGATTCGAACCCCGACCGGCTGAGTCCAACGCCCAGCGTGCTGCCGTTACACCAGCCCGGAATGTGGAGAGGGAGCCTGACGACCTTCCGGTATCGCTCAGCGACCTCACTGGACTCACCCCGCGATCAGACTGCCGCCCTCGCTGCCGGGTACTCCCTCTCCATGCGCTGCCTCCCCTGGATTCGAACCAAGACCCGCCACGTCCAGAGCGTGGTGTGCTGCCGTTACACCAAGAGGCATCATCCGGGAGGTCGAGGGCCGCTAAGCCCCCGCCTCCTCGGCGGCGATCCGGGTTTCTAGGTGCGCTGCCATCAACCCGACTATGGTCGCCGTGACCATCGTGCCCCGAGCAGGATTCGAACCTGCGACCCACGGCTTCGGAAGCCGTCGCTCTTCCTCTGAGCTACCAAGGCAGGCCGGGCGCTGATCCAACAGCAATCCTGAATCGAACAGTCCGTTCCCGGTTCGTCAGCGCTCTGCCATTGAGCTACCCCCGCAGGGGGCCGGGACTCGAACCCGGATACTCTGACCGTGCCCCCGGAGAGATTCGAACTCCCGGCCCCGTCATCCGTAGTGACGTGCTCTTCCGCTGAGCTACGAAGGCAAGTTCCGCAGTGCGGGGTCGTCACCGTTGCCTGGCCAGCCCGATGACGCCCTTGGCGAGATCCAGTCCGACCCTCCCCAGCGTCCTCGGGAGCGACCCGAATCTTCTGGCTGCTGACGTTCTGGTGCAGCGCGGACCCTGCGACCGATCCGCTCTCGTACTTTGCTCCCCACGATGGATTCGAACCACCGACCATCGAGTTAACAGCTCGCCGCTCTGCCACTGAGCTAGTGGGGATCAGGGAGTGACCACGGGACGCCTCAGTAGCGTGGTCTGGGCGGCAGCTCCTCTGAGGAGGACTTGCAAGTAGCCGCTGCTAGTTTGTGCTCACCGAGGGACTCGAACCCCCGCGCTGTCGGGTGTAAACCGCCTGCTCTGCCGCTGAGCTAGGTGAGCGTGTTCCCCGTCCGTTCAGTCCGCACTACGGGGCCTCATGCGGCGGGAGGAGCCTTCCACGGGGGTCGAACCCGTGACCTCGCCCTTACCATGGGCGTGCTCTGCCTGCTGAGCTAGGAAGGCGGGCCTCGGCACCTTGCGGGTGTCGAGGTTATCCGGGAGGCCACTACCCAATGGGAATCGAACCCTTCGCTTTCTCCCTTGTGCGTTTCGAACCGCACCGAGCCGCTCCGGGGAATCGAACCCCGTGCCTTCCCCTTACGAGGGGGATGCTCTGCCATATGAGCTAGAGCGGCGTGATGCTGGACCCCGGTTCAACTAGTCGTCCTGCACGACGTGTCCAGCCGCAGGAATCGAGGGGCGGGGTGAACGAAGGCGGACCCGATCCGCGCCCGCGACCCTCAGAGCCGCTCGTGGGAGTCGAACCCACGCACTTCCGCTTACAAGGCGGATGCTCTGGCCTCTGAGCTAGAGCGGCGAGAACCCCCGCCGATCTCGCTGCCGCTGGAACGGCATCCAGGGAGACCGACGGTTCGGAGAGGGGCACGCGGGTGACGATCCCGCCGCCTCCACCTTGGCAAGGTGGCGCTCTGCCAGCATGAGCTAGTACCCCATGTAGCGGATTGATACCGAGTCTGGCTCCGTCGAGCCTCCCTCGAAGAGGACGCTACCCCCTGCCGCTCTGAGGTTGGTCGGCTACCCTCCTGCGTCCCTGGCCGGGGACTCGCGGAGAACGTGGATCGGACGACGGGCCTCGAACCCGCGACATTCACTTTGGAAGAGTGACGCTCTACCGACTGAGCTACGTCCGAGTGCCCCCGCTTGGATTCGAACCAAGGACCCGAAGCTTAAGAGGCAACTGCTCTGACCATCTGAGCTACGGAGGCGTGTGCCACCTGCGTCCGGTGGCCCGACTTGCGGAAGAGACAGGGGTTGAACCTGCACGCGGAGCGAGTCCGCAGCCCCGCTAGCAACGGGGTGCCGCCGCCATCTATCGGCTGGCTCTTCCAGAGCGGAGAGGGCGGGGGACGATCCCGCACGCGAGGAGACCCCGCAGCCACCTTTCCAGGGTGGTGCCGCCGCCATCTATCGGCTGGCCTCTCCAGGTGAACATCCGTGGCGGAAGGGGCGAGGGTCGAACTCGCACGCGCCGGAGCGCAGTCGCTTTTCGAGAGCGGTGCCGCCGCCATCTGTCGGCTGGCCCTTCCAGGATGTTCCTGTTCCACTGTGGAGTTCTGAAGTTTCGTGCTCGCACCCGCAGATGCGAAAGGCCCCTGGATCTTCATCCGAGGGGCCGTGTGGCTGAGACTGGGAGTCTCGGAGCTACGACAGCCCGAAGGAACCGGAGATGACCGAATTGGTCGTCCCGGCCCGCTTGGCCTGTCGCTGAGTGCTCATGTCGTTGACCCTACTGGATGCGGCAGCCGGATTGCAACTGCCATCTTCGATGTTACAGGAAGCGGATTGCATTTGCAATCTGCCCGTAGCGCCCGTGGGATTCGAACCCACACTGGACGGCCCCTCAGACCGTTGCCTCTGCCGTTGGGCTAGAGCGCCATGCGGCGAGGCGCTCCGTTTCTGGGTCGAGCTACGCCTCACCTGGGATCGACCGTCGCTGCAGCTCGGATCTCACCTTGTAGCCGCCGTGGGATTCGAACCCACAACACACCGGGTCTGAGCCGGAGTCCTCTACCAGTTGGGATAGACGGCCATGCTGGCCCCCGATTGCCTCCGGGGGTGGGAGTGGAAGTGATCCAGTCGCGTACTGGACCCTGGTCCCGCAGGTTGCGAGCCTGCTCGGTTCTGAGGGTGCATCCTCGTTCCCTTGTGCCCACCGTCGGGATCGAACCGACAGCCTCCGGCTTTTCAGACCGGCGCTCTTCCACCTGAGCTTGGAGGGCAGGTTGCTCGCCGTGGACCCTTTCGGGAATCGCCCCGCGAGCTGACGGTGGGTCGTCACCCTGTGTGACCCTGGTCGTAGCCGGGTCGCCGCTCTCATGTTGCGTGCCGTGCCCGAGAATCGAACTCGTCTACTCCGAAGAGGAGGGCTTTACAGGCCCCCGTGCGTCCCAGCGCTCACGACTTGTGGGATCTCTGTTGAGTTGTCTTCCAGAAGAGTCCCCACCAGTTCGGCCTTGACCCGGAGGTAAGGCTGAATCTCGATCAAGAACATTCTGGCCGTTCTATGTGTCGTTCTGAAGTTGTGTCCCATGTTCCCCGCGACGGACAGACCCTTCTCGTAGACCGCCCCGTAGCCGAGTGTCTCCCGAATCCAATCGAGCACTCGCCTGTCATTTTGAGCGATCTGGGCCGTCAGCCTTGGGTATCGCTTCTGGTTCTTGCTCGACTTCACCGAGGTCCGAAACACGGAGCCTTCGCCATCGAACAGTCCGGCGATGTATGCAAGCTCAACTTCAGTAGCCACTATTGAATTGTATAGGGTTCCGTCACGGAATCCGGTAGCCCGTAGGGGATTCGAACCCCTGCCGTCCGGCTTGAAAGGCCAGCATCCTTCCTGTAGACCAACGGGCCAGGTTCGGAGATTCAGACGTGCTCTGCGCCTCGGATGCGTCGTCCTCGGCACTGCCTCTGCACCACAGCCCCTGGCGGAGCTGGCGGGATGCGACCCCCGCGTCTTCTGTTTCTCCTTGAAGGGCCGACTCGCCAGCCGGACCTCCCGCACCCCATCCCGGTACTGACCCGAGACTACGACGCTGAGAACGTCGCGTGCTTCCACTACACCAATGGGGCATGTTGTCGCTTTCCTGGGGGTTCCTCCCCCGCGTTTCAGGCTCGGGAGGCAGGTCCGCGACTCACGCATTGCGATCCCACCCCTGGGACCCCGATGCGTCCGGTTCGGAACCGAAGTTCCTCTGCGACCTCGACGGGACTCGAACCCGCGACCTCCACCGTGACAGGGTGGCGCTCTCCTCTTCTGAGCTACGAAGCCATGTTGGCAGCTTGGGGCGTGACTCCCTTCGAAATCTTCTCCCCGCCCCCCGAAGGGACGGCCAGTACCTGGCGGGGGTCGGACTCTCGTCCGCTGCCGTGAACGACGTGGGGTGACCGACGGGACTTGAACCCGCGACATCCTGATCCACAATCAGGCGCTCTACCTACTGAGCTACGGCCAACGTCCGGGTAGCAGGTCTCGAACCTGCGACCTCCTGATCCCAAATCAGGCGCGCTACCTACTGCGCCACACCCGGTTGTCGTTGCTTCCTCTGTTGAGTTGTCAGTGCCCTGAGAAACACGAAGGGCCTCGATCCTGAGATCCGAGGCCCGAAGGTTGCGTGGGTACGACGAGCCTGCTAGATCGGAAGATCCAGCTCGGGGTGCTCGAAGTACTTGCGCATGTTCGGGACCTTACAGCCTTTCGTTTCTCGATGTCAACTTCCAGGTCGCCGGAGCGAGGGGCGCGATGGAAGCAGTTCCCTGCTCCCCCGCTCCGGCGACTCTTGGGTTGGGGAGGGGCGCTGCCCGAAGGCCCGCTGTCCTCCCCGTGTCCTTGCACCGCTATCCAGTTGCCTGGACTCCTCGCTGTCTCGGCGTCCTCGGGAGAGGACTACCGGTGACCTTGCTCGGGATGGGTACTGGACCCCGTTGCGGAGAGTGGATTCGAACCACCGACCTCCAGGTTATGAGCCTGGCGAGCTACCGAGCTGCTCTACCCCGCAGTGACCCAGTATGGGCGTCAATTGCCATCCTGTCAAGAGGCCATCAGCTCGTTGTAGTTGAACCGCCGACCGAGCACGTCCGGGAGCATGACCTCCTCGCCCTCGAAGCCCAGCAGGCGGCTGTCGTACAGCAGGATGTACTTCTGGACGGAGGTCTCCATCCGCACGAACGCGGCTCCGGCGTCGGTCACCCGCCACCAGCCCGCACGGCCCCCGTCTGGTCGTCGGGTCGGCTCCTCCTCGATGAATCCCCAGTAGCGGAGCATCGAGTAGTACCCGCTCACACCCATGGCGCGCTGGGTCACTCGATCCTCGCCGTTGAAGGTCGGCACGTGGAAGAACTCCTGGCCGTTGACCCGGTAGGCCCGGATGAGGAACGTGGCCATGGCTCCGTTGAGCGGGCGCTTGTACACCTTAGCGATCTGCTCGCAGCACGGGCATGCGACCGCTCCCGGCTGACGAAGACGCTCTCGGAGCCAACGTCGAGCCTCGTTGAGCGTCGTCCTCGCGGACGCGGCCATCCGTTCCATGTGGCTCCTGCCGTTGACCTACGTGGAGATCCCAGGGGGACCTATCCGCTCTATCGGGCGGAAGCCGCTGTGGGCTTTTCGGTCCCCCTGGTACGCGGGGCGTAGAGGAATCGAACCTCTGCTCGTGGTTTTGGAGACCACCGGGCTACCACTACACCAACTCCCCAGGTGCCCCCGCCTCCGAAGCTGCGGGGGAGTGGCCCTCCTCGGATTCGAACCGAGACTGTGGCGGGTTTGAGCCGCCTCCCTCTGCCGTTGGGGTAGAGGGCCAAGGCGGGTCCGGCAGTGCTCGGGGGGCGAGCGTGTTGCCGAACCCTGACCACGGGCTGCCCAGGGGGGTGGTCAGAATCCGTGGCTGTACATGTTACGGACTTCGGAGGCCATCCAACAAGGGTTGGGCCTACTTCTTTCCGTTTCCCTTCTTGTGCTTGTCGAAGGGCCACTCCAGTCCGGCGCGCTTGACGCGGGACCGCGTGTTCATCTCGGCTCGGTGATCCGAGTCGCTCGTGTGGAGGATCGTCGTGTCCCCGTTCGGGAACTTGACGAAGTAGCCGTTGGTCTTCGGCTCGACCACCGCGCCCTGCTCGCGCAGCGACGTGATGATGATCTTCAACCGCTTCATGCCCTCGGCCATGGTCAGCCCTTCCGCTCGAAGTAGCGGTCCTCGCGCACCGCGAGAGCGATGGCCAGGACACCGAGCACCAGGCCGATGGCCGTGGTCACGAGAGCTGTGCTGAACGCCTTCTCGATCAGCCCTGCGGCAGTCAAGAGCACGGCGACGGCGAGGAACGTGACGATGCGAACGATCCACCGCAACCGACGGAATCGCGGATCGCGCTGCTCCAGCAGCACCCTGCGGATCTCACTCATCGTGGTCCTCCGGGAAGAGCGTCGGGACCTCCACGCACAGTGGAGTGCCGTCGGCCAGGTGCCCGATGACCTTCGAGCGCACCGGGAGCGACCGGATGAGGGTGTTGAAGTCGGTCATGGTGAACCTCCTGCTTGTTGACCTACAGTCAGACTAGCAGGCAGGGATGACAATTGCAATCCCTAGGTCGAAAGCGAAGTTCCGTAGCGCTCCTTGATCTGCTCGATGATCCGCTCCATATCGTCCTCGGTGTGGTCTCGGCACTGCAACCACGCCTTGCCGTCGATGAGGCACTTCCAGCTCGGGTCGAAGACGAACTTCACCATCTGGACGCGCTTGCGGATCTGCTCCCACTGCGCCCGAGAAATCTTCTGCGTCACACCACGCTCGACTCGGCGTCACGAGCGGCGTCGAGTCGCTCCTCCTCGGTCTGGTCCGGCTCCGGCATCGAGACCTCCGCCCGAGCGTTGACCGTCACGTCGTGCTCCCCGATCTCCACGTCGATCACCGGGATGACCGCCTCGAAGACGCTGGAGTCGATGGTGATGTTCAGCCGGGTGATGATCTCGCCGGGATCGGTGTAGGGCTTCCCCCGGCGAATCTTCTCGACTCGGAAGTCCGTCACTGGACGGATGCCGTTCTCGTCGGGGCGACCGAACTTGGTCGGCTTCAACACGAGAAACAGGCTGTCGTGCAACGTGGTCATGTGGCCTCCTTCATGTGTGATACGCCGCAAATGGCTAAGGGGCCAGCCGATTGCTCGACTGACCCCTCCGGCCTCAGGCACCCATGCGGTGCCGTCCTCCCTTCTTCTTGCGGCTGTTGCGGCGAGAGACCATGCGCTGGAGGCGACGCTCCTGGCGGCGGATCTCCGGGATGCGGGGGCGGACCAGCTCGTACTCGTCGGGGTCCAGGAAGTCCTCCCACTGGTCCGTGGGGATGTCCTGGACCTCTTCGAGCAGCGACTCGATGCGCTCCTCACGCGAGGGCGTGTAGTCGAAGTCGTCGTCCTCCCACCAGCGGTCGTCGTCCCCGAGGAACGTCGAGCCGAGGCGAGGGGCGGTGCCCCCGTAGTTCACGTGCTCCGACGCCGACCGGGGACGGTAGCCCCTGGGGTTCGAGGCGGAGTACGCGCCGTACCACCCTCCGGCCCGGCCCACCCGCTGGGTGGCCGACCAGATGGTCATGAGCACGCTGTGGTACTCCTTCGCCTTCTCCGGCACCTTGCCGGTCTTCTTGCGCGGACGCTCGGCGGTGTCCTTGAACTTCCGGTAGTCGATGTCGAGCATCGCCCGCTTCATCGCCTCCGCGAACGCCTCGGGCGTCGCGTAGAACCGGCAGGTGTAGTCCGCGAACGGGGTGTCCTCGACCTCCGAGATGTCGAGTCCCTCACCGTAGTTCTCGATGAAGTTCTCCAGGTGCGACCGCAGACGACCGCGAACCTGCATCGTCCGGCGTCCGAGAGTGAGCTTCGGGTCGGCCTTGTCCATGGGCGCGAGGGACGGCATGAGCATGCTGTCCGAGAGAAAGATCCAAGCCATGATGGCCTCCTAACACTGTTGACCTACCATCAAGAGTAGCAGGCTAGGATGGCAATTGCAATCTACTGCGGGATCGGCAGGCTCCGGTAGAAGTCGCGGTAGTCCTGAGCCTCGCGCAGGTGGGCCTCCACGTCCGCCATGGCGCGGTGGAGCTTCTCCTCCCCGTAGGACTTCGGGGCGTAGTTGACCAGGCGACGCCCGGCGAGCGCAGTGGAGACTCGGCGCTCGATCCCGATGTCGAACGGGAAGTAGTTCACCCACGAGGCGAGCAGGGGCATCTTGGCCTTGATGAGCGGGAGGTCGAAGCGAGCGACCCCGGACCCCGCGACCGCGAACTGCCGCTTGTCGAAGGTGGTCTCGGTGCGCAGGATCTTGTCCACTTCGGCATCCACGTCGGCCAGCGTCATCGTGGCCTTGATGGACTCCTCGATGAGTCCGTTGGTGCGGTGCATGGCCTTGACCTCGGGGTTGTTGCGGAGCGAGTCCGCCGCCTCCCTGGTCATCTTGATGACCTCGTAGTACCCGGAGACCTCGATGTTGAGGGCCATGTCGGTCACGATCATGGCGAACTCCAGGACGTGGACATCCCGGAAGTCGATGAGGCCGTCGCCCTCCTTGGGCAGGCTCGTGGTCTCCATGTCGATCCAGAGGAGCTGGAGCGGCTGGGAGTAGTCGGCCATCTGGTGGCTCTCCAAATCTTGTTTCAGGAAACTGAGTCCGGCCCCCGCCGATGCAGGGCCATCAACGGGGGCCGGGGTCGGAGCTACGCGATTGCCGGGACGACGATCTCGTAGGGGTTCTGGGCGTCGGGGTCGGCCTGGTGGCCCTCGCGCCAGACGCGGGCCTTCAGCGTGTCGAAGACCTCGGTCGGCAGCGCGCCGCCGATGCGCATGAGCCGGTCACGACGACGGTCCTCCATGTCGGCCTCGTTGGCCACCTGGGTGATCGCGTTCATGATCGAGTACATCGTGAGGGTCTCCGACTCCAGGAGCCGGGCCATGATGGTGTCGCGCTGCGAGACCGGGACCTCGTACTCGCGGAAGATCTCGCGGAGCACGTCGGCGGTGTTGCCCGCGACGTTCAGGTGGGCGAGCGCCTGGACCTGATCGAAGCGGTGCTCCAGCCCGCCGAGGACCTCATCGACCGTCTGACGCGCCCACTCGTACACGTCATCGTTCTGGCCGTCGGAGCGGCGGCTCCAGGCGTCGATGCCGTCGAGCATGGTCGTCGCGCCATTCGTACACCACCACCGGAAGAGGTACGCCTCCAGGCTCGTCTGCTTCTTGCCGATGAGCGAGTTGGTCAGGTGCAGGCCCGCGAACCACACATCCTGGCCGTTGTCCGGCACGTCGTTCATGGCCGTGTCGATCATCGTCCGCTCCTGGGTCGGCACGATGAACCGCACGTCCGTCTGCTGGAGCGAGTTGTGGAACTTGTAGTCCACGAACACGTCAGCGCCCTTGCCGTGCCGGTGCTCGATGCCCTCGACCACCTTCTCGACCAGAGCGAGGTTCGAGAACGGGACGACGGTCGGGCGCGTGAACGCCGCGATGTTGTCGCCCACCGAGAGCACCGAGTACTCGGCATCGCCCATGCCGCCCGAGTAGTGGTAGTTGAGCAGGCCCTCGATCAGGTGCGCCGGGACCCGCTTCATGTAGGGGCCGGGGATGCCGAAGTTCGCGCCCGCCTGGAGCGCAGCCTCCTTGGTCATCTGCTTCTCGACGCCGTTGATCGACATGAACGCACCGACGACCTCGGTGTTCTGCAAGGCGTCGATGCCGTGTGCCCAGTCCGGCTGGAGCTTGAACTTCGTCTTCGCGTCGGAGCTGAGATGCGCCGTCGTCAGCGGCTCCGTCTTCTGGAGCTGCGTCATCGCCTGATCGACGGTCAGCAGCTTGTCCTTCATCTGGTCGAGAGTGACAGTGGCCATGGGGGGTGTCCTTTCAGGATCGTTCACAGGGTGATACGCCCCATGATTTCGAAAAACAAGGGTAGGGCTAGATTTCCACCCGATTGCCATCCGCCGCGCTGGGGATCAACTCGTCCAGCTCGTCGGGCGTCACTTCGTCATCATCCTCGTCCGCCGACACCACCCGCACGGGTGCGACCTTCTTCAGGCTGTCCTGGTTCTCCTTGGCGACCTGATCCGCGTAGGTCACGAGAAGCTCGGCCCACTCGGGGTGCTCGTCCGCCATGGCGAAGACGCGCTTCTCGCCGTGGAGGTACGGACGCTCGGTCCCCTTCGACTCACGGGGCATCCAGTCCGGCGCTCCGCCGATCTCCGCCACGTTGTGGAAGTAGTACCGGCTGGCGTTGTAGATGACCTTCTTGTTGGCGAGCAGGATCTGCATGGCCGTCCAGAACGGGTCGAAGCCCTTGCCGAAGCGGACGCGCACGATGGCCTCGCGGAAGGGCGGGGCCACCTTGTTCTTCATCACCTTGACCTTCACGTCGGTGGCGATGGGGATCTCCTTCTCCTCCATGAGGGTGGGGTCGATCACCGTGCCCTTGATCTGCCGCACCGGGCGGAACTGGACGCGCACGCTGGCGAAGTACTTCAGCGCGAGTCCGCCCGGCGTGGTGGTCGGCGTCGGCATGCCGGGGCGGCGAGCCGCCGACATGTCGATGACCTCCTTCTCGTGGTTGATGAAGATGACCGTGCCGTTGTTGTTCTTCAGCACCGAGTTGAGCGTGACGCCGAAGTTCTTCATGAGCTTGGCCTGGACGGCGGGCAGCGACTTGCCCACCGAGTCCGCCTCGGCCACGGCGCTCGGGTTCATGGCAGCCACCGAGTCGAAGATGGCGAACCGGACCTGGCCGGTGCCGAAGGCCGCGAGCGCGAAGTCCGCCCCCTCCTCCAGGGTGTCCGGCTGGGTGAACTGGAACGACGGGTGCTCCATGTCGAGTCCGAGTGCCTGCGCGTACTCGGGGTCCATGGCCTGCTCGTAGTCGAAGTAGAGCAGGGCGTCGTCCGGGCCGATGCCGAGCTTCGGGTCGCCGCCCGCCTTGATGATCCGCTGGATGGCGATGGCCACCTGCATGGCGAGTGTCGTCTTGCCGCAGCTCGGCGGACCGTAGAACTCCAGCGTGCGGCCCTGGGGGATGCCGCCACCGAGCGCGTAGTCGAGCGCGGTGTTGCCGGTCGAGAGGAAGGTCGTGTCCGACGTGATGAGGCCCATGGGACCCACCGTGAGGTTGTACTTCTTCTCCGCCTGAGCGAGGAGGGTCGAGAGGGCGTTCCGGGGCGCGGCCACTACTCTGCCTCGGCATTCGGAATGAGCGGGACAACCCCGGTGAAGCGCATCTGGCGCACGCGCATGATGAACTCCAGCCGCCCGTGCTTCTCCGGGTCGTACTTGACGCCCGTCAACTCCACGGCCTTCTGGAACTTGGCCTGCGCGAACTCCTGGCCCTTTCGAGTGGAGAGGTCGGTCTGATCCGCGACGTAGGCCATGACCCGGCCTGAGCCGAAGTGCTCCAGTCCGTCCGGGGTGCGGTAGCCGTACTCGATCTGGTCGTACTCCTCGTTCCATCCAACATCGACGTACTCGCCGTGCTGGATGACGCGAATGTCCTTCTTGCCCATGACCTGGGTCTCCTTAGATGTAGGCGGGGGACACGCCCTGGAGGGAGCGGAACTGCTCCGGCGACATCGACCGAACGAACTCGCTCATGAGGAACGCGCTCACGTAGTCGGTCATCGCCTTCTCCAGCGGGGCGGTGTCCTTCTTCAGAATCTTCTTGCCCTCGGGCAGCGAGTCGATGTACTGCTGCACGAGGTCGGGCGGCTCGTAGCCGAGATTGGCAGCGTGCTGGCGAGCCTGCTCGATGCGGTACTTGTCCGACTCGGCCTTCGTCAGGCCCTTCGGAGCGCGCTGCACGCCGGGGAACATCCTCATCCAGGCGCTGGGGTCGAGGAACGCGACCTTCTCCAGCACCGGATGCAGGACCGCGATCATGACGCCCTGGAACTTCAGGACGGGCTTGACCATGGCCTGCGTGTACTTCGGGTTGTAGGGCACGTCCTCGATGACCACCATCTCGATCTCGTCTTCACGAGCGATGCGTCCGATCTCGGCGGCGAAGCCGAAGTGGGACTTGTTCATCGAGTCGAACTGACGGTGGACCTCGCCACTGTCACGGTCGCGCACGAGCGCCGCCGAGAACTTGGCGGCAAGGTCCACCGTCAGGATCATCGACGTGTCTCAGTCGAGGTCGGCCAGGAGGTCATCGAAGTTGTCCGGGCCGCTGGAGGTCTCCTCCGGCTCGGGCTTCGCCTCGGCCTTCTTGGCGGCGGTCCGCTTGGGCGCGGCCTTCGCCTCCGGCTCTGGAGTCTCCTCCTCCTCGTCGGAGGTCGAGGCCCCGTCCGGGGTGAACTCGTCCAGCCCGGCGAGCAGCTCGTCGGCGTCCTCCGAGTCTGGAGTCGTGGTGACCTCGGCCTCCGTCTTGCCGTCGGCCCACTTCTCCTCCTCCGGCTCGCCCTTGTCGAGCAGGTTGGAGAGGTCGGCGTCGAGGTCGCTGGTGTCCACGTCCGCCTCGGCCCCGTTGATGGTCGCCCAGGCTTCGAGGATCGCGCCGATGTCCTGCTCGACCCACTGCTTCTGCTTGACCGACCCCGCCGCGATGGTGAGGTCCGGGATGAGGTTCTCCTTGAAGGTCTGCGCCGTCAGCGTCTGGCGCTCCTTCGACTCCAGCCACGCCGCCTTGGCCGCGACCGTGATGTCGAACTGCTGGAAGGTCTCGTTGGTGCAGGGACCGAGCAGGAGGTCGTGCTTGCGCAGGTCGCCCCACTCCTCCTTGAAGTCCACGAGCTTGTTGAAGGTCTTGTCCGTGAAGGACCAGACCAGGCACTCGACGTTGAATGGAGTGATGAGGTCCGTCGTGCCGCCCTTCGTGCGGTAGCGGATGACGTGCATCGCGTACCGACGCTGCGGCGGCTGCGTGTAGTCCGAGTGCTGCTGGGCGAGCTTGCACGCCGGGCAGTTCTTCGGGTCGGACCCCTTCTCCGCGAGGATGGTGGCGTCACCGAGGCAGATGGGCCGCGACACGAAGTCCATCTTGTACTCGGTCGTCTTCACGCCGGTTCGGTCGTTGATGACCTCCACCTTCTGAGGCACGCCGTTCACGATCTGCGGCTTCCGCAGCGTGTGGACGTACTCCACGATGGGGTCCTCCAAGCCGACGAGGATGCGGGCGCGCTCGCCCTGCTTCAGCTTCAGCTTGGGGAAGTCGTAGTTGGTCGTGGCGACCTTGTTCTCCGACTTGAACTCGACTCTGGGCATCTTCGTTTCTCGTTTCTACTGGTTACGTGGGTGGTCGGGACTCGACCACAGGTGGGTTACGTGGATGACTCTAGTGGGTCGCCACGACATTCGAATCACCTTTCGAGGGACGATTCGAACTGGAGTGCGTGCAGTTGCGCACGCAGGTCTTTGCGGATGCCGTCGAGCTGCCAGTGGACCTGGCTGATGACCTCGTAGGCGTCCTGGGTCACGCTCACCAGGCGGTCCCCCTGATGAGCGATTCGGCGCTCCTCGAAGGAGTCGAGCTTGGCCTCGGCCTCGCGCTCCTTCCCGCTGGAGAACTCGACGCGGCGCGCTGCACGTTGCACCGCTGCTTCACTCAGTGCTCGGTCGGCTGCGAAGGCTGCTTCCTCCTTGGCTCGTCGGGCGCGCCCTCGGGCGAGGGTCGCCTTGCTCAGCAACTCGTCCACTCGGTCGGACCGCGTGCGGACTCGGCGCAGAAGATTCTGGATCTCGACCGGGGTCTCCTGAGGAGATCCCTTGATGGGGCCGTCGGGGTCTCCAGCCGCCCCGTGGCGCAGCTCCAGGGCCTCGGTGACCCACGTCAGGACGCGCTGCTCCAACTCGTTGAAGGGCACGTCGTAGGCAGCCAGCTCGGTCGTCACAGCGCGAGGCCCTCCGTCACGAGATCCCCGTCCACGGTCTCTGCCGCGATGTGCAGGTCCGCACCCCCGAGGATGAGACTGAGCTGCGCCTGGTGCTCCCTGGTGAGGCTGTGCCTGGTGTCGAACTCCAGGTTGCCCTCTGGAGTCTCCAGCACCACTCGGTCCTTGCCGGGGTGCTGCTCCAGGAACGCCTTGAAGGCCGTCCACTGGTTCTCGTCCGGCATGTCGCTGATGGTCACCGTGGCGATCTGGGAACCGTCCTCGATGTAGCGCTCTGGAGTGTGCCCCCAAACCGGTTCCTGCTCCGGGATCATCCGCGACTCGTCCCCGAGGAGGTCGTCCAGACCACGAACCTCCCGGCCCCCGCTCTCCTGCCACGGGCTGGGCGGATTCGGCTCGTCATCCGTGTCCAGGGGAGGCCCCGGCTGGCTTGGAGCCTGGGGCGGCTCTGGAGTCTTCTCGTCCCGAGCCGGGAGCACGAAGCTCGGGTTCCGGGTGGCGTAGTAGCTCGCCGCCGTGCCGAACTGCTGCCACTCCCAGGCGTAGTACTGGTCGAGCACGTCGTGAAGGGTCTCGCCCTCCCACTCGTGGGTCTCCTTGGCCCACGGCAACTCGTACTCCAGCGAGTAGCCGGAGATCTTCTTCTCGGCGTCGAGCTGGATCTCCGCGACCGCGCCCCACTGGTAGCCCTCGTGCCAGTCCGCCTTGATCTCGACCGGCAGGCCCTTCACCGGGAAGGACACGCACGGGTTGATGAGGTCGATGACCGTCTGCGTCGGCACGGACTCGTGGACCAGGAACTCCAGGGCGTCGTGGATCGTGAGCGTGAGCCGGATGCCGTTCTTCGGGATGCGGCCATCCCGCTCGGCCCGCTTGATCGCGGCGGCGGCGCGCACCATGCCGATCTTCAGGTAGTCGGCAGCGCCGCCCTGGACTGGAGCGTTGACGCACATGCGGTCGCCCTTGGACCTGATCCAGTCACGGTGGTCCTTGTACTCCCAGACGGTGAACTTCCGACCGAAGAGCGTGTGGACGAAGCCCTGCTCGCGGCCTTCTGCGATGCGGGTGTCCATCCAGTTCCGCAGGCCCGAGAACGCCTTGAAGTACCTGTCGAGCATCCCCTGCGCGTCTTCTTTGGTGACCGGCGCATCTGGAGAGGTCAGCATCTCCGCGATGTTCCCGGCCCCCGAGCCGTAGACCACGGCGAAGTTCAGCGTCTTGCCGATGGCGCGCTGCTTCTTGGTGACCTCGGCCAGCGGCACGTTCATCATCGAGGAGGCCGTCGCCTTGTGGATGTCCACGCCGGAGGCGAAGGCTTCGAGCATCGCCCGCTCATGAGCCATGCCCGCAAGCACGCGCAGCTCGACCTGGCTGAAGTCGAAGCCGACGATGCGGTACTCGGGGGGCGCGATGAAGAGGTCCCGGAAGTTGAGGTCGAAGGTCGTGCCGTCGTCCAGCTCGAAGTGGTAGGGCTTCGGCCACTGCTGGTACGAGACCTGATCTACCGACATGCGCCCGGTGAGCGCTCCGAACTGGTTGTGGTTCGGGAAGACGTGCCCGGTGCCCGCGTAGTTCAGCTCGTTGAGGAACTTGTTCAGGTAGGACCCGAAGAGCTTGATGACCTGCCGCCACTCCAGAATCTTCTTGATGGTGGGATCGCTCTTGGCGATGACCTTCAGGGCGTCGTCGCTCGTGCTCGGGTTGTTCGTCTTCTCCGAGCGCATCTTCACTGGAAGGCCCAGGCCCTCGGGCTGGGGGTCGTAGAGCACCTTCGAGAGCTGCGGCACCGAAGCGAGGTTGATGCTTACGACGCGACCCAGGCGCTCCGAGAGCTGGGCCTGGATCTCCTCGTTCATCCGCTTGCCGAATGCCTCGACCTCGGCAGCCTTCTTGGCGATGGCGGGCCAGTCGAAGTACATGTTCCCGAGGGCGCGCCCGGTCTCTGGATCGACCGGACCCAGCTCCATCTCGCAGAGCACCGGAAGCAGGCCCATCTCTGTCCTGTAGATGAACTGGTTCTCCCAGTCCGGGTTGTGCTTCTGGAAGACCATGAGCGCCGCCACCGAGTCCTCGCAGGCGTAGTTGATGACCTTCGGGTGGCGGGAGTTGCGGGTGTTGAAGCGGACGTACTTGGTCTTGCCCCGCTTGGTCCCTGGACCCAGGTCAGAGTCCTCGGGCGGGAACAGGTCCATGAACTTGGTCATCTCCAGGCCGAAGGCGTCGAGCGCGACGGACTTCAGGTCCTTACCGATGCGGAGCGGGTCGTACTCGGCGGAGAGCCAGACCTGGAGCTGCGAGTCGGACAGGATCGGGAAGAACCCGTTCGACGCCCGGACCGCCTCACCGATCTCGGGGTCGTGCCAGAAGTTCTCCCGGAACCACCGGGACATGCCCTTCAGCTCGTAGGCCGCGTTGTGCGCGACGCCTCGGCCCGTGTTGAGCATGCGCCAGAGCGCTCGGCCCACGGCGAGGATGTCGTCCACGTTCCCGTCGTCATCGTGCGCGAGCGGGATGTACCGCGCCCACTCGGTGGAGACCGTGAAGGAGATGCCGACGACGATGTAGTCCGGGTGGAACTGCTGGAGGGCGACGCCCTCCTTGTCTGGACCGGTGTACCCGGCCTCGATGTCGAAGGCGATGGGGAGGCCGGAGTCGATGCACCGCTCGATGAAGGCGATGGCCTTCTCTGAAGTTCGGATGGCCCCGTAGTTCCGGTCGCTCAAAGGAGCACCGCCTCCTCCAGCGGGTGAACCCGCTCGATCAACTCTTCCGCTCCCGGACCGTCCGGGATGGCTGCGTAGAACCGCACGGCTCGGGTAGCGACCGGCAGCACGATGTCGTGGCGCAGGATGTCCTCTCCGAACGCGACGATGGTCTGGCTGGGGTGGAGGTAGCCGGGCATGAGGTCGCTGCCGTCGGAGACCTCCAGTACGGGCGACACGTCGGCCCAGTCACGGTCCAGGGAGTCGAGCACGACGATGTTGTCGAGCGCCGGATTCGAGAACTGGATCGTCTGCACGATGGCGCTGGTCACCCCTTCAAGCGCGAGATGGGCCAGGTCATCCTGACCCTCCGGGTAGACCAGAACGTGCCGGGGCAGGGAGAGCATCTCTTCGACTGCATGGTCCACGTTGACCCGGATGGCAGCGAGCGCCTGCGCTGCAAGCTCTGCTGCATCTGGAAGTGCGATGGTGCTCACGGCTCCTCCTTCGTGTAGTGATACGCCGCTCACCAGAAAGCGACAACGGTCTCCAGGACTCCAGTTGTCTGCCCAGCACGGTACGCCTCATCTGCGACGGCGAGGACCTTTCGGATGGCAAGTCGCCGCTTGGCGTCGTAGTGCTTGGCCACCGGCAGGATCTCCTTCACGAGGAAGCCCTGGGACCCCGCAGCTCGGGCGATCTCGTAGGGAGCCTTCCGCTCGACGTGCATGTCGTGGACGAGTCCGGCGAGGTCGAGCCGGGAGTCGAGGAACCCGATGGTGCGCCCGTAGTCCTCGGGCTGGAGGTCCCGGAGCGCCAGGAGGGCACCCTTCTTGTCGAGCGCCAGGAGCGAGTCCGCGAAGGTGTCTCGGGGGCGCTCGACCAGGAGCGCATTCACGACCGAGATCGTGATCTCGCCGGGGAAGACCGCGAGCTTGCGGCACACGTCGCGGACGAGGCGCAGGTCGAAGTTCGACCGCAGGAGCAGGTGCTTGGCCACTCCCTCCCGCATCTTCACCTTGGACTGAACCCACTCGATGGAGTACTGGGCCGTGGCGCTCGTGTACGGGCGGCACTCGATGACGTAGCCCTTGGTGCCGATGGCCGCGATGTGCGCTGGAGGCTTCGCCCGCTCGCCCTTCTTGCGCTCCTCCGGCGTGGGTTCGACCTTCGGGATGCGTTCCTCGTTCGAGACCAGGACGAGGTAGGTCCGGGGGTTCAGCGTGCGGTACTTGATCCACTCCTCGAACCGGTCCCAGCGCTCCAGCTTCTCGGCGTTGCGGATGACCAGGAGGCGGGGGGAGCCGCCAAGCGGATGCTGGTCGGCCTCGTTCCAGATCCGCCGCTCAGAATCTTCTCCGGCGACGAGAGGCACGTAGTTCCACGGCTCCGGCCCGAGGTAGTCCCGGATCTGCTCCACCACGTCTTCGACCAGGACTCGCTCGTCGCCACAGACCCAGGTGATCTGGCGAGGCTCGGGCTTCTTGGCGATGGCGCGTCGCCACTGATTGAACGAGGCCATCAGGCGTGCGGCAGGACCTTGGTGCAGGAGGCGCAGGCCACGCCGGAGATGGGCAGGAGGGGGTTGTCGGCCCGCTGCACCTTGGACACGATGTCGCCGCGCTTCACCCGGTGGTCGTAGTCGATGGTGCAAACGCCGCTGTACTGCGCGGCGAAGGTCCGCCCGATGCGCTCGTACTCCGCGTTGGCGTCTTCGTCCGCGAACCCGACGCCGGGCAGGTGCTCGTCCCCGAGCTTGTCGCCCTTGCAGTGGGCACAGAACACTCGGGGCAGGCCGGACTGCTCGCACTCCTCGAACTGATCGTCGGGGATCTCGCCCGTGCTCGGATTGATGCTCATGCGGACTCCTTCAGGACGGACATGAGACTGGCGTGGATCACCAGTCGGGGCCGGATGTTGGCCCGGAGCTTCACCAGGATGTCGAGAGCCACCTTGGATCGGAGTCCCTCGACCTCGGCAGCCTGGAAGACCTTCCAGCGCTGCGTGAGGGCCTCTCGGCAGAGCTGCGCGAGCAACTCGGTGTGCTGCTCCTCCCAGCGCGAGGCGAGGTTGTCCAGGGCATCCTCATCCCGCTCCTGGAGCGCTCGGAGAGCGGCGAGCACGACGACCTTCGCCTCACTGCCCTCGGCGTGCATGAGCGCGGTGGAGACCTGCCCTCCCGAGAGTCTGGCAAGGTTTGACGCTACCCCCGGCGAGAACTTCTTGCGGAGCAGGATCTCCTCGACCTCCGCCGTCGTGAGCAGAGGGAAGCGAAGGATGTCACACCGGCTGGCGATGGTCTCGGGAGGCATCTCCGACGCGATGAGGATGAACCTCGTCGTCGGTGGAGCCTCCTCCAGCGTCTTCAGGAGCACGGAGAGTGCCGCGTAAGAGGCTCCATCCAGGTCGATCATGAAGACTCGGGTGTGCCCGACCGGGGCGACGTGAGAGTCGTGCATGATACGACGGGCCGAATCGACCGTCAAGTCCCTCGAACGGATGACATCTGCCCCCGTAATCTCGTGCTCGCGGAGGACTTCGAACGCCAGCGTGGTCTTGCCGACGGAAGTCGGGCCGACGAGGAGAGACACCGGAGGGAGAGCGGCTTTGAGTCGAGCCAGATGCCCCCCGTGACCTACGACCACTAGCGATCCTGCAACACGACGCTGACCTCCGCACGGAGGCGCTTCATCCAGTTCTGGATGCTGGTCTTCGACACCCCGAACTCAACGGCGAGCGCTGCGGTGTCCACTCGACCCTCCTCCTGAGCCTGGGCCTGAACGGCGTCGAAGAAGGCAACGAGATCGCACTGGTCCTGTGCGTTGCGCGGAGCGACGGTTGCGAGCCGACTCCTGATCGAGCGAACGAGATCCTGCTCGTACAGCTCGTCGTGCTCGTCCTCGATGACGGGCTGGTGCAGCTCGATCCAGGTCGCTTCGTGGCCGGTGTCCGAGTAGACGAACATCACCGTTTCGGTGGAGAGACCTTCGCGGACCCGCATGATGGCCTGGCGCTCACGGAAGTGCCGGACGTAGGACTTCACGAAGCCCGAGAGGAACGTGCGGAAGACGGCACGCCGGGTGACGCCTCCGTAGCTCGTCGTGTAGCCCGTGTCGAAGTCGGACAGGGCGTCGTGCTCGAAGAACTTCATGAGGATGCTCTGAGCCACGTCCTCGGCGTTCTCCTGCTCGATGCCGAACGAAGCGACAAGGCGGACGACGTACTCGTAGTAGTGCGAGTACATGTCCTCGAACGACTCGGGAACGTAGTCCCCCCTCAGCCGTTCCTTCAGTGCGAGCTGCCGCTTGTCGAACGAGTGCATCGAGAGTCGGCTGACCTGGACCTGAGACAGTCTTGCCACAGGAACCTCCTTCAAGTTGACCATTTAGTTTTCAGAAATGAGAACGGCGGACCTCCGAGGAGATCCGCCGCTCAACAAGTAGGTCAACTTGTAGGAGGTCGCCCCTCCGAGAAGGGGAACCACTTGCCTCCGACTATACCAGTTGACCGTGAGTTTCGCGGCGTTCGGAATCAAGCCGAAGCGAAGGTGACCATCGCCTCCGGCTTCTCGTTCCAGGTGCAGAGCCGCGCCGCCGTGGGGCTGATCTGCTCCTGAACCGTCCGAACTACCTCGGGGTCGTCGTCGTAAAGTACCACGTCCTCAGGACTCCGCAAGCTGACGATCCGACGGATGGTCTCGACCTTGAAGTCCGCGAGCCGGACCTCGGGCCACTCCGGGGCGTCCTGGAGCAGGCCGTCCTTGATCCAGATCGGCTCGCGCATGTAGAGCACTCCGAACGGGAACTCGTGGGTGGCGAGCCACGCCTCCGTGACCTCACGGAGCGCCGACCGACGGCCCGTGAGGTAGGCGATGGTCCAGCCGTCGTCCTGGAGGCTGCGAACGAGATCCTGACCTTCGGTCCACACCGAGTCAGCGCCCATGCGCTCGGGCCGGAAGTACTCGACCCACTCCTTGGCGAGGGCGTACTGAATCCGGTGGTTGTCGTTGGCGACGACTCCATCGAGGTCGATGAGTGCGAGCTTCATGGTGCCTCCTGGGGCTTGATGATCGGTCAGGATTGGTGCCTGCCGAGGACTCGAACCTCGGTGTCTGCCCGTCAGGCGATGCCGGTTCGGCTAGGCGAGCCGCCAGAAGCCGACGGGGGTGCCGTCGCCGTTCTGGAACTCGGCGTTGTCCGCGACCTGGCCCTCGAAGGGCACGTTGAGTCGCGGGGTGAAGTGGCCCTTCGAGAACTCCCAGACCACGATGTGGAGCTGGCCCTCGGAGAGGGTCGGGAGGGAGTGACCCTCCTCCACCGTGTCCGGCGTGCCGACGACGAACGCGGCCTTGGCAAGGCCCTTCGTGCCGACGTACTGGACCGGCTGCCCGAGGGTGACCTTCGGGAGCTTGACCTTCGCGCCATCCGCCATGTTGACCTCCTTGTTCGGGGTGTTGTTTCGAAAAACAACCTGACAAGGAGAGACTAGCAGGGTCAGATGACAATTGCAATCCTCACCCCGAAGACACTTCGGCCTCCGACTCTCGACGCGCCTCCAGCTCCTTCTGGATCTCCGAGAGGCTCACCACGTACATGGGCTTCGTACCGATCTGATGAAGAGTCCGGTATCCCCCAGGCTTCCCCTGAGCGCCGAGCTTGGCGCGCTTGTACGAGTGCTGACGGGTGATCCCCAGGATCTCCGCCGCCTCGGTGAGATTGACCCAGCCCTCCAGGACCGGGACGTTTTCGAGCTTGGCGCTCACGATTGTCCTCCCAACGCTTGTCGCATGGCTTGCTTGCTGACGGACAGCCACTTTCGGGCGTCCTCCTCCGTGCGGAGCCGGGCCAGCAGGGCCAGGCACTCGCGGAGCTTGGTGGCCACCTTGTCCTCGAACTGACGATCCTCCCAGTCGGGGGCCATGCGAGCGCAGGCGACCTTCAGGGCGTCGGTCAGGTCCTCGGTGTTGATGGTGACCGTGGTCTCGGTGAGAGCCTTCCAGCGCGCCTCGTAGTCCGGCGCGACGTAGTTGGTCTCTTCCAGGATGGATTCGGCTGCCTGGACCTCGGTGATGCCGCGATCCATGGCGATGAGCTTCACGGGCGTGAAGTAGCCGCACCCGGCGAAGCACCAGGCGCTGTTGGTGCCGGGGTAGATCCTCATGGCTTTCGAGGACCCGCCGTCGGCGTGGTACAGGTGACCGAACGGGCAGTACACCTTCAGCGACTGGACGGAGAAGTCGAACACGTCCATCCCGAGGGCGTTGCACGCCTCGATGATCGACATCCGCTCGTTGGCCAGCGCGATGACGTTGATGCGCTCCTCGACCATCACGTCTGTCTCCTCCGCCGCCGTTGGAGAATCTTCTTCCCGAGCCACCCCGCACCGAGCGCGAGCGTCGCCCAGAAGACGACCTCAATGACAATGGCCACCGCAACGATGACGGGCATCAGCGGTGGCAGGAACTCCTCGAAGAACCAGGGGAAGAAGTCGTTCATGGCTTCGGCTTCCGCAGCTTGAAGAGGAGTCCGTAGGTGTACTTCACGTTCTCCTCCTCCCTCGTCTTTCGCACTCCTGGACGCCGCACGAACGTGCCTCCGCGCCGGAGCGACCACCAGAAGTACCCGCGCTCGATGACCTTGGCCTGGCGCAGGCCCCAGAGCAGCCAGAAGAGCCGCCAGAACGAGATCCCCTCCTCGGGGAAGTCCAGGTACAGGTGGCCGTGGCCAGGCGTCGAGGAGGGGATGTAGCGGTGCGGGAAGTCCAGGTCGATGATGGGAAGGTGGCGTCGGGTCCCAACGATGTGACTCGACACCACGTTCGCATCGGTGTCGTTCGGCTGCCGGTCCTCGTAGTGGCGGTACTTCAGCATCGACAGCACCATCGGCTCATCCACGATGTCCAGGTGGTCTACGTGCCACGTCTGGCGCTCACGCACGGTGCCTCCCCCGCCGCCGACGGCGCAGCCGGATGAGGTCCACGACGAGCATGATCGGAACGACAAGGATGAGGTAGAAGAGCGCGGCGAAGATCTCGAAGATGGCCCGAAGGCCGTCCTCGCTCTCCTCGATCATCCGCACCGGCTCGGCCATCAGAACCGCCCCGCGCAGATCGGGCCGAGGCCGCGCTCCAGCGACTCCTGGTCGCTGAGGGGCGAGCCGCACACGGCGCAGATGGTGAACTCCTTCGAGAAGCGGACCGCCGCCTCCTGCGGGTTAGCCGCGATGGCCTCCAGCACGGCCTTGCGCTCGATCCCCTTCAGGGGGCGCTTCTGCCAGTCGCCGGGGTGCCCGATGAGCAGGTCCACGAAGCGGAAGCCGTCCCAGCGGGTGCCTGCCTTGCCGATGCGGACCCGGTAGAACTTCAGCTCGCCGTCGCGCTCCAGGCAGTACTGGGACGCGGGCACGTCAAGGCTGAGCGCCATCGGACGGAAGTCCTTCGACTCCACGTAGCGCTGGGCGATGGGAGACACCTTCGGGGCCTCCTGGGTCAGCGTCGAGTACTTGGCCGCGTAGCACTGCTTGATGTGCTCCACGGTCATCCCTTCCTGCTGGCAGCTTCCGCACTTCGCCATGGTGACCTCCTCGTGTTGACCTACACCGAGTCTACCAGACTTGGATTGCAATTGCCATCTATTGCGGTCGCTCTTTCGCCAGCAGTTCGCGGACGCGACGCTTGACGATCTCCCCGTACTCCTCGATGCTCTCGATGCCCACCGCGCTACGTCCGAGCGTGTGCGCGGCGATCAGCGTGGACCCAGATCCGGCGAACGGATCGAGGATGGTCTGACCGGGCTGGGAGAAGATTTCGACCAGAGGGCGCATCCAGCTCTGGGGCTTGGTCGTGGGGTGCTCGCTCTCGCCTCGGGTCTTCGGGATGTCGAAGAAGTTGGTGTACTTCCGCTCCGGGTTGATCTCGGAGACCCCGCCCTTCTTCCGCATCCAGACCGCCATCTCGTAGCGCGGGGCGAGCGTGGTCTTGCTCTTGGCGAAGGAGGAGCCGCCCTTGAAGACGAGGTAGTCCATGACCTGGAACCCCGCCTTCTTGGCGTGCTGGATCATCTCGTCCATCGTGCGGTTGCCACAGAAGGCGACGAGCGAGCCGCCCTTCGGCAGCGACTTGAAGATCCCGTCGAAGGCTGGCTCCAGAAGCAGGCGGAACTGCTCGGGGTCGTGGTCGTAGTAGCCCCGCGTGTGCGTGCCCTTCTCGTGGTAGTTGGCCGCGATCTGTCCGAGCATCTCGCCCTTCTTGTCCACGGCGTAGGGCGGGTCGGTGATGCACACGTCGGCCTCGATGGGCAGAATCTCCCGGCAGTCCCCTACCTTGAACTTCAGGCTCACGGGGCCACCCGCCCGTGCCGGATGAAGGCGGCGTGGGTGTGCGGCATCCGGGTGGCGAAGTGGTGCTCGATCTGCTCGGCCCCCATCTCGATCTCCCGCTGAGGCCGGGTGCGGTAGGCCGCATCTGGAGAGTCCACCCGCAGGCTCAGGAAGTTCATGATCGACCGGGCGTTGGCCGTCCAGTACATCTGCGAGTAGGTCGAGACCGGCAGCACCGAGCGGGCGATCTCGTTGGCGACTCCGGCCTCCAGGCGGCGCTCGTACTCGGCCCACGCGGTGGCAGCCACGAGGCGGTCGCCGTAGCGGACCATCGAGAGCTGCTTCTCCGTGCCGGGGGCGAACTCCGGTCGCGCACTGGTGCCGACGTTCACGAGCTTGCGGTCCACGCCGGGCGTGTAGAAGTGCGGGATCAGCTTCGTGTAGCGCCCGCTCATCTCGTTGATGCTGGCGATCCGGTGACGGTGCCACTCGCGGAAGACGAAGATCGGAGCCTCCACGAAGAAGGTGAACGAGTTGTGCTCGAACGGGGACCCGTGCCGCCCCTCCATGAGGTAGTTGATGAGCCGGGCCGGGTCGGTGTCGGGGTTGTTCTCCCCCTTCACGGAGACCTGCGCGGCCTGGACCACGAAGTCGTCCTCGGCGCTCGCTCGGATGAGCTTGACCACCACGTCCGAGCGGAGGGTGATCTTGGATTCGTCGGCCATCAGAGTGGCTCCTTTCATCAGGTGGGGAGGAGGTCGTTCAAGTCGAAGGAGGAGCCACCAAGCGATGGCGGGCCGGAGGAGAAGCCGTCGAACCCGAGGCTCTTCGAGCGGAACCAGGAGGTCGCGTAATCGACCTCCACGATGATCCCGTTGGCTGTCTCGCCGTCCCGATTCTTCAGGACCTGCATCGTGATGTCGGCTCGGCGGTCGGTGTTGTCCGTCGGGGCGAGCAGGCTCACGATCACGTCGGCGGAGTTGGTCGCCTCGGCGGTCTCGGACAGGCTCGCGCTGGTGTACATGCCCAGGCTCTCCGCGCTCTCTCGGGCGGCGCGGGAGACCTGCCATGGAGACAGGAACGGCACCCCCGAGCCGTCGTTGAAGTTGACCGCCAGGAGCTTCGCCTCCTTCATGATGCCCGCCAACTCCTCGCGGGTGGTCTGACGGCGGCGGTCAGAGTGGAGCAGGGCCAGGTAGTCCATGACCACGAGGTCGATCTCGAAGCCCCGCTGGATGCGGTTGAGGCGCTGCTCGATGCTGGCGATGCTCGCACTGCGAGGCACCTGGGCGATGTAGAGCGTCCCGTAGGCCGGGTTCTTGGTGAGGTCGCGGACGATCTCCTGAAGCTTCGCTTCCTCAGTCTCCGAGAGCGTTCCCGCCTTCAGGTCTCGGGTGTTCAGACCCTCTGGGATCTCGAACATCGGGTGCTTCGAGTGCCGGGCGATCAGCTTGCGCCGGACCTGGGGTCGCAGGGTCTCGGTGGTGAGGAAGACGACGTTCTTGCCCTGTTCGACCGCCGCGCTCCACGCCGCCTGCACGCAGAGCGTCGTCTTGCCGTCGGAGGAGTAGCCAGCCGCGAGGACCAGTTCTCCGTTCTGCATCCCCCCGACCTTGCGGTCCAGCTCCTCGATGCCGAACATGATCCCGCCCGACGTGCCCTGACTCATCTGGCGCTTGCGCTCGGCGTAGTCGGCCAGCATGTCCGCGCCCTCCTCGCGCATGTCGCCCTCTGGAGCGTCCTGCATCGTCAGTTCTCGGTCGATGTTCTGGAACGCCTCCAGCACGTACTGCCGGGCGTCGCCGTGGCCCTTCAGGGTCTCCTGGCCCACGGCCTTCCCGGAACGCAGGATCTCCATGGCCTCGGAGATGGCCTCGCCCGTCGCCTTGTCGGCGGCGAGTTCTCGGAGCTGCTGCACCGACCACGCGAACTCGCCGTCATCGACCGTGGTCTCGGCGTAGAGCTGGTAGGTCTCCAAGTAGAGGAGGACCTGGCCGGGGTCGGCGCGATCCCGGAGCTGGTCATCCAGGTACTTCTCTGGAAGCACCGCTCCGCCCGTGTAGTCCGAGTAGCGGCCCAGCATCGTGAAGAGATTCTGCTGGACTCGCTCCGGGAAGTGGGCTGGAGTCAGTTGCCGAAGGGCCTTCTCCAGAAGGTCGCGTCGGCCAGGGATGATGGCGGCGAGGACGGTCGCCGCGTGGTCACTCGCCGTCGCCAATGGGTGGCCCCTCGGTGAAGGCCCAGACCGGCTCGCCCAGACGGTACATCTCGACGTTGCCGGAGAAGAACTTGACCGCGACATTGGCTGAGACCGTCACCCGGACGACCTGCCCTCGATCTGGAACCATGTCCCCCGGCCCGAGGTTCTCGGCGGCGGTCGTCCCCCAACGACGAGTGATGACCGTCCCGATCTGCACGCTCGGTCGGGAGAACGGCTTTGGAAGTCGCTTCGCCATCAGAACGCCTTCCCGTGCATCCAGGGGCGCGTGGCGTTGTACTTCAGCTTCTCCTCGACGGCGCGGGCCAGGTCGATACCCAGTTCCTCCGCGTGGTCCATGAGTCGGATGAAGATGTCCGCCAGCTCGCTCGGCACCCCCTCGGGCTTGAACGCGCCGATCTCGTAGTTCCGGTCGTCGTCCGGCTTGGTCGGGTAGTAGGTCTCCGCTGGAGAGACTCCGGCGCGCTCCTCCTCATGCGCCTCTGAAGCCTCGCCCACGATGAGCATCAGCCGGTTGCCGAGGTAGGTCCGCCAGATGTAGTCGGCCAGGCGCTCCCGGCCTTGCAGGCGGAGGTCGTCGCACAGCGCCTTCAGCTCGTCCGGGTCGTCGTGGAACCCTCGTCCCCGCGACTGCGCATGGCAGTACGTCTGGAAGGTGCGGATGGCCTCGTAGTCCACGCCGGTCGGTGCGAGGAGCGGTTCATCGAGCATCGGCGTTCGCCTCCTCGACGGCTGCGCTGGAGAGCGGAGCAGGTCCGGTCAGCGAGCGGAGATCCATGAGACAGGCGGCGTAGCCGTGCTCGAAGGCGTCGTCCGGGCTGAGGTCCTTCAACTGCTCCCGGTCGGTCTCGGCTCGCATCTTGTCGAGCTGCGCCTGCAACTCGATGAGGGCCTCGGCCAACGGGAGATTGTGCTTGGGAGTGAGGGGTTCGGACAACTGCTGCTCCTTGCGGGTCGTGTAGTTCTACGCCGAAGCGCGGGGGTAGACCAAGGGTTACGACGCGACACGCCGCATCGCTGCGTGGATCTCCTCGACAGCCTCCTTGTGGACGGCTCGGACCACCGAGGGTGACACCTGAAGCTCCACAGCGACGCGGGTCAGGTCGAACCCCGAGTAGTACCGGAGGACGACGACGGAGCGCTGGAGCGGAGGCAACGCTTGGATCGTATCCGCGACCACGGACTGGATCGTGCTGGCGAGCGCGAGATCCTCGACACTCGCTGAAGACGAGGGGACGGCCCCGTAGCGAGGCTCTGCCCAGTTCTCTGAAGACGAGTCAAGACTCAGCGCCGTGCTCTCGACCGCCTGCGTGACCGCCCGAATCTTGTCCGCTGGAACCCCCATCAGGTCGGACAGCTCCTCTGGAGTCTTGCCGGACCCGTGCCCGAGTTCGATGAGGGCCTTGTAGATCCTCCGCTGACGCTTCGGAACATGGTCTCGGGCGCGCTGCCAGTCCATGATGGCCCCGGTGATGCGCCGTCGAGCGAAGGACCCGAAGGCGAGGAAGGGGTCGTACTTCGAGTCGTCCTCTGGACGCCACTCTGGATCGAACTTGACCGCCGCCGTGAGGAGACCGTGATACGCCACCTGGACGACCTCGTACTTCTCCATCGACTCTGGAGACCTGCGCCAGGCTTCGAGCGCTAGGCGCTGGGCGAGCTTGATGTGCGTGGTGACCAAGTTCTTCTGATACTCGGTCAACTTCTCCTCGGTCACGCTGTCCGCCTTTCCCCCGCATCCGAGATGAGCTGGAGAAGCGCCATGGGCGGCAGTGCCCGGAACAGTTGGCTGTTCTCATCCCAGATGTGCGACGCCAGGGCGGCTTCCCGCTCCAGCAACGGCAGGTATCCTTCCTCCTGCGTCCGAACCGTCAGGAGGTTATGCACGAAGACGTGCTGGTAGGCCGAGCCGTCACGCCGGATTCTACCGGCGAGCTGTTCCATCCTCGCGGGATTGAGGATCATGTCCACGTTGATGAGATGCCGCGAGACCTGGAGGTTGAGCGACTGCTCGATGCTCTTGGTGCCGATGAGCACCCGGCAGTTCGGGTCATCCCAGAAACGCTCCTGAGCTGCGGCGCGCTTGCGCTTGTCCGGCTCATCGCCCCAGACGGTGACGAAGCCCACGCCCTGATCTCGGAGGCGGTACTGGAGAGCGCGGACGGCGTTCTTCAGGTTGATGAAGACGACCACCTTCTCGTCCGAGAGATCCCCCTCGGTGAGCTGGTGCTGCACCCAGTCGAGCTTCACGCTGGTCCCTGGGCCGTCCGGCTCCCCAAGCGCTGCGAGGCCCGCGCAGATGGCCGCGCCGTAGTGGATCTGCGCGAGCGCCTTGGGGCGCTTCACCTGCACCCCCTCCTCGCGCATGATGCGGATGACGCCCCGCTTCAGCTCGTCGTACTTCTCTCGCTGGCGTGGATAGAGGTCCAGGAACACGTCGTTCGGGTTGATCGTGGGGAGGTCCACGTCGTCCAGGTCGGCGGCGGTGCGTCGGAGCACCATGGGTGCGATCTGCCGCTTGACGAGGTTCAGATTCTTGTACCCGACCACGACCTCGCGGGGCTTCATCTCGCCCGTGGCCCGGTCGTACTCGCGCACGGTCTCGGTGCGCACGTGCTGCTTCATGAAGGTCTTGCGGTCGTGCAGGACCTGGAGTCCGCCGATGCCGTCGAGCACGGCATGCAGTTCTGGAAGGCGCTTCTGGAATGGAGTGCCCGACATGATGACGTAGCGGTCGGTGCCAGGTCGAGCGCCCTCGGTGCCCCGACCCCCGATGCGGTCGAGGACGTAGGACGTGATGTTCTCGGGGTTGCGGAGCTGGTCCACGTCATCGGTGATGAGGATCGACAGGTCGAACCGCTCCAGGGTCTCGTAGTCCTGCCGAAGCATCTCTGGACCGATGAGCAGGACCTCCCAGGGCTGCTGGTAGAGCTGGCCGCGCTGCCGTCGGGTGCCCTCGGCCACGACGACGTTGAGTCCGGGCATCATGCGGAGCAGCTCGGCGTACCACTGGTGCAGGGCTGGAGCACGGGGCACCACGATGGCTCGTCCCATGCCGCCGTATCGGTCGGAGCGGTCCCGCCAGAGTGAGAGTTCGCCGGTCTGCTTCAGCATGGCGAGCAGACCCCCGGCGATGGTCGTCTTGCCCGACCCCATGGTGTCCGCGAGGAGAGCCTTTTTCTTGAAATAGAGCCAAGCGATGGCGATGCGCTGGTGGCGTCGGAAGTGGATGGCGCACTTGCGGCAGCCGGGCTTGGGCCGGTCGTAGACCTTCGTCGTGACGACCTCGCCCAGTGGAGTTCGGACCTCCTCGTCCCACCCGCGAGCATGGATGCGGCAGAGCGCATAGTTCCATGCCGACAACTCTGGAAGATGCCACTCGTCAGCCTCGTGGATTCTCCATGCGAGTTGCTCGCGCTTGGCGTCGGTGAAGTTTCGAACGTCGAAGTTCAGCGGCAACGTGTTCCTCCCGAGGAGTTATACGCCGTCCCGCTCATCACGCCCAAGGGTCATCGTGCTGCGTCGGGAGTCGCGCCGGGCGATCTGGCTGCTCCCAGCCTGAGCCATCTCGATGCTGTAGGAGGGATCGGTGCGGAACGCCTTGTCGGCCTCCGCCCAGAGTGGAGCCATGCGCTCCAGCACCGCCTCCGTCATGGCTCGAATGCTACAAGATTTTCAAGTCTGATACGGCTATGTAGAGCGTGTCGCAAGAGCAACGACCCCCGCTCCGAAGAACGGGGGCCGCGCATCTTCCGTCCTACTGGCAGCTCTCGCACTGCAAGTCGTCCATGGGATCGACCGGCACCGAGTAGCCGCCGACGGTCACTGGATTGGTGTCGTCCACGTCTGGGCCTTCGGCTCTTCGGATGGAGCCTGCGGCTCGGCATCGGGGGCGGATGGGAGAGCGGCGTCGTCCGGCACCGACGGAATGTAGTCCGGTTCGGCCTGCGGAGCGGCGTCCATGATGTCCTCGGGGAGGAACTCGGGTTCGGTGGAGGCCCCTGCGACAGCGACGACGGGAAGCGCCGCCTCCGTGACATCTCCGGTAGCCGGGTTGTTCACCACGACGGTCTGGATGGTCGCCCGAGCCAGCGGCTCCTCGGCTTCCGGCAGTTGACCGAGAACGGCGATGATGAGCGTGCCCAGGACGGAGGAACCGACGATGGCGGGCACTTCCGCCCAGGTGACCTGCTCGAAGAGCGTGGCGGTCCCGAAGGCGGTGATGAGGGCCTGGGCGGCGGTCTTGACCGACCGCTCGAAGACGGCCCAGTACCACTGGACGGTCTTGCCTTCCGACTCCGGGATGCCCCGGAGCGACGTGAGCAGTGACGTGAGTGCGCCGAAGCCGCTCGCGCTGAGCGCGATCAGCCAGGCCCCGTCGTAGATGACCGTGGGCGCGTAGGGAGCCGCGATGACGAGCGCCGTTCGGAGCGCTCGAATGCCCGCTGCTCGCCACCACGCCAACGACTTCAGGTTGGACATGGACGATTCCCTTCGAAGGAGGAAGAACGGAGTGAACCGCTCCCTTGTGATATCGTCCCCCGGCTCACTTCGCGGAGTCGCTCGACACCCCGTTGGCGCTGTCCTCACGCACGATCCGGCGCACGTCGGCGGCGGGGAGCGTGATCTCGATGCTGGCCTCCAGGTCCTCCAGGTCGAGGCCCGACACCTGAGCGCCGAGCTTGCGCAGCTCCGCGACGAGCGTGTTGATGTGACGATCCTTCTGAGCGAGCCGGTTCCGCAGGTCGATGATCTCGGCGCGCAGCTCGGAGATCCGGTCGTAGTCCTTCTCGGCTGCCGCTTCCAGCGCGTCGATGCGGGCCTGCTTGTCAGCCAGGCGCTTGGCGTCGGCGGTCTTCTCCTCCTGGAGGACCTTCACCATGTTGTTGAGGCCCTCCAGCACGAGGGTCACGTTGGCGCGCTGGTCGGAGCGAGAGGGGATGGTGCGGTCGAGGATGAGCTTCCCGACGAAGATGAGAGCGGCCATGATGGTCGCCCCTGTTCCCCCGGAGATGATGTCGTTGAGGTCGAAGGCCGGAGCAGGGGCAGACAGGACGAGAGGGATCACGGCTTGCCTCGCTTCAGGGACACCTGGAAGGCCCCTGGCTGTCGCTCCTGTTCGGGCGTGAGGGGAGCCTTCGCGTTCTTACGGATGCGCTTGGCCCGGATGCTCTCCGCGTAGAGCGCATACATCCGAGGCAGGAGCAGGAAGAGCGGGAGGAGGGCGTAGACGGCGAAGGCGTAGCGAGCCGTCGGAGAAGCATCCGGGAGAGGCCGGACGATGTAGTAGATCTGGGCCGCGAAGTAGAAGAGCGGACCGATGAGAGCGAAGATGATGCCTGGCAGTTCGAGCTTCAGGTCGATTCTCAAAACAGAGCCACCGAAGGCCAGCAGGCCCCCCGCGATAGTCGCCCCCTGCCAGACCAGACGCGAGTAGAAGTCGATGTCGTTGAGGTAGGCGACTGGGGGGTAGACGAGGAAGACGACGGCCCAGAGGACGATGGTCAGGTAGCCAAGCGCCCGAAGAAGGTCCTCGAATGTTGGGCGCGAACGCCCCTTCTTCTCCGACAACACGCTCACCCCCGGCTTCTCCTATGTGATATCGGCCTCGGGGCGACCGGATCAGGTCGGATAGGCGCGTGGCCAGATCTGACCGGTCGTCGGAACCACCGCGCCTCCCCCTCCTTCCTCCGCAGGGAGTTGAGCGTTGCCCCAGTCCAGAGGGACCGGATAGACGATGGTGAGGTCTGTCGCGTGCGGGAGAGGGCTGAGCGCCAGATCCTGAGCGTTACCTCGACCAGCCATCAGTCAACGTCCTCGCTGATCCAGACTCCGTAAGACCCGCCGTCATCGACGCAGTAGTACGTCGATCCGTTGATGGTCACGGTATCGCCGCGCCCGACATCTGCGTGCTGCGAGAAGATGAGCACGTCATAGTAGAGACCGCGCATCGACCCCCCGGTGGAGGTCGTGTGATACACCACGGCTCGCATCCCGACGGGGCCATCACCCGACTGGTAGAGACTCGATGACGTGTCCGCAAGCGTTCCCACTACGCTCTCGAACCGAACGTTGGAATTGTTCTCATCGCAGTAGATGGCGAAGGCGTCCAGCATCGAGGTCGTGACGGTGGGACGACGAGACACTGATCCCGCTCCGTCGATGTCGGTGTTGCCAAACGGACACAGGACGAGGGGGAACTCATTGGCGTTGGAGGGGAAGAACGGCTGGAAGAGACCCGCGTAGATGGCGTAGGTCGGAGTGGGACTGGTCTTCACGAGCAGGAAGTTCTTCGTGACGGCGATGAAGTACTCCATCGACACCGTAGATGTGACCGAGAAGCAGAGGGTATTCCAGGAAGCGCTGTTCCACGCGGCGGCGGTGGCTCCCTGATAGGCGTTGTACGTCGCGTCTGGAGTGACGGTGGAGGCAGGATTGCCGACAGCCCGTGTCACCTGATGGGTGACCGTGCTGTACTCCTCCCCGACGGAGAAGTACACGTTGCTGGTGCCGATGCTCGCAGTGAGTCGGAAGATGGCGAGGTAGAAATCGGTCCCGAAGTCGTTCAAGAGGCCGAGATTGCGCCACACCCGGATGGTGGAGTTCCCGGAAACGGTCTCCTCCACGAACTCCCACGCGGCATGTGCCGTGAGCTGGGCTTCGATGAGGGTCACCAGCTCAGTGGAAGGCGTCGCATTCCCGACAATCGTGCCGCTGATAAAGGACATGTGGGCTACTCCGTTGCGATATAGATGAACGTTACCTGGATGGTATCTGCGGCCCCGCTTCGGTTCGTCACGGTGATCGGGATGTCCGCACTGGTCATGGCCTCCATCGACGCTCCGTCCACGAACGGCGACAGCACTGCGCTGAGCAGCTCATCCGTCGTCACGAACTCGAAGATCAACCCGTGGTCCCCGGTGGGGTCCACTCCGATGGGGCGGGAAAGATCTGCGGTCTGCTGCGCTGCGGTCGCGTAGACCCGCACCCGAGCAGGCTCGTCAGTCTCGATCTTGAAGAGTCGGTAGGCCGTGGCCAGCGAGATGGTGCCGGTCTCCGAGTTGCCGTTTGGCAGCGAAGCGGTCGTGTAGACGGCGCTCGTTCGAGTCGGAAGAGAACCTCCTCCGCCACCGACGCCAGCCTCTTCCCACGCGGTGCCGACCCCCGGCTCATCGTTGGTGTTCTCCTCATCGGTGATCCAGAGAAGTCCATCGTGCGTCACGAGATCGTTCGGCTGGTAGGTCAGGAGTGAAGACCAGGAGCCTCGATAGGTGAGGCTCTGCCCCGAGGCTCCCTGAGCGCCGCGCTGAGCGAGAAGATTCCACGATGGAGAGAGCGCCGAGGGAGTCTCGTTGAGGTTGTCCTCGACCGCGATCCAGGACGTGCCCTCGTACTCGACGGCATCCGGGTACTCGTACAGCTCCCCGGAGTTCCACGGCCCGCGCCAGTTGATACCGGGCGGTCCTGCTGGTCCCTGGAGGCCCTGCGGACCGGTCTGGGTGTTCTGGGTCGTCGGAGTCCCTCCACCCCCGCCACCGCCGCCAGACACGTTGGCCAGGGTGCCCCCGAGCGTGCCGTCGCTGGTCGTCTTCAGCCACCGCTCGTAGCGGGCTACGAGGTCCTGCACGATGGTGTCGAACTCGATGGAGAACTCCGGCTGACCGGTGTCCTCGGTCTCCTTCACCGACAGGGACATGACGTGCCGGGAGGTCAGATCGAACTCATCCTCCTCGCTCGGCGCGAGAACCCAGTCCCCGACGAAGAAGTCGAAGAAGGGACGAGCGTCGTCGGCGTCGATGATGTCGTAGGTGGCCGAGGTCTCCGGCTCCGCACGGGCGGCGAAAATCTTCTGGGCGAGGTCACCGCTCACCGCGTCGGACGCGCCCGTCGAGACAAAGCCCTCGATCCGCCCGTACTTGGCGATGGACCCGGACAGACCGTCCGCCAGCGAGCGCCAGCCATCGTTGGTCGCCATGAGGAGCGCGTTCTTGATGTCCGACGTGCCCTCCTCCTGGGCACGCATGACGTTGCGACCGATCTCGAACTTGATGGGCTGGACGGCTTCCGACTGGGTGTCCCGATGCGTGCCACGCTCGATGTACATGTTCAGTTGGAGCGTGTCGGGGTCGATCCAGACATCGCAGACCAGCTCTTCGAGCTTCGCCACCACGTCGTAGTACTCGGACCCGATGTCGAACGACCAGTCCAGCGAACGAGGCCAGGCAGCCCCCTCCGAGTCCGTCGTCGCCGTGAACGTCGGAGTCAGGAACTCCGGGAACCGGACGCCCCGATCCTCGGCTTCCTGAAGGAGGGTCAGCATGATCTCGCCTGGAGTCCAGCCGGGCGGCGGGTCCGGGTAGACGTTGACCTTCCAGTCGGTGGTGTTGGTCACCGCGAGCAGCTCAGCAGCGGTCTCCGTCGCCGCGTCACCGGCTCGGAAGAGCGCGGCGATGAGGCCCGCCTGCCCGGTGCCATTGGCCAAGACCCGAGCCGCGAGGATGTGATGGCCTGGAGCCAGCTCCAGGTCGGCGCGCCAGGTCCTCGCGTAGCCATCGGTCTCTCGGCTCTCGATGATCTGCTGACCATCCATGAAGAAGTCGAACTGGTCCTTGCCCGCACCGAAGACGGCGTACTTCTTCACGCCGATCTCGGGCGCGATGTCGAACTCGTAGCGGAAGTAGTTCACGCCCTCGGGGGCCGGGTTCTCCTCGGCGTCGTTGTCCACGCCCCAGATCCAGTGCGCGTCTGGAGCGTCCGGCCACTCCGCTGGAGCGGTGCCGAACGGGTTGGGGTTCGGATCGAGGCTGTACTGCTGGATGCTCACTGGAGCCACCCAGTCCTCTTCGATGTACCAGGACCCCTGCTCGGAGGCGAACGAGAAGGTGCGGGACTCCTGCGAGTCCGTGCGGATGCCTCCGTATGGCTCGACCACCGCATCGTGGAACCACTCGCGCAGACCGCCGCCCGCGATCTCCCAGAACTCGCCGGACTTCTCCTCGCGGTTCACGTAGTCGCTCTTCTTCGACGTGGCAATGAAGGCACCGATGACCTTGCGGTCGAGCCGGATCTTGAAGACGTTGCGGTAGTCGAGAAGATTCTGATTGTCGATCAGCTTGGGGTCGTTGCGGTAGATCTGGAAGGACCCGCCTCCCGGACCTCGCAGCTCGTCCAGGCTCTTCAGTTCACGACGACGCGGGAGCACGTCCATGATCGTGAACGGGTCATCGAAGGGGTAGACCTCCAGCTCCAGGCCGATGCGGAACGGATCGTCGGCATCGGTGATGACCTCGAACGGGACCTCATTCGACTCGAAGTCAGCCATCGGTGTCCTCCAATACGACCTTCACCATCGAGGACACAGCCCCCGTGGGAACGATAGCGACGATCCAGCCGTGCTCGGGCGTGATGATGTCCGGGTCGAGCGCCTGGCCGTGCTCGATGACGTAGCCCTCCTGCGAGTACTCGGTGTAGTCCAGGGTTCCCGTGTTGGCGACGTAGGTCAGGACGGGAGCCGACTCGTTATCGTCCCCGGTCACCCAGAGGATGGGGGTCTCGTCCGCCGAGCGGATGACGAAGGACCGGATGCTGCCCGTTCGGATCGGCTGAGCGGCGTCGAAGCCGTACCACTGGATGCGGAACTGCGAGATGGACTGCCCGATGAGAGGAGACCCTGCGGGGACGACGAATCGTCGGTGGTGCCAGGCTCCATAGGCTTCCGGCTGATCTGAGACCCAGGCGTCCCCTGTGGTGTCGTTGAGAAGCCAGGGGGACATGCCCATGTCGGTCGTTGTCGCTCCAACACTGAAGGACGGGAAGATGTCGAGCCTGGTCGAGGACGGGACCTCCCACATCACGTCGTACTCGAAGATGTCTCCTTCCTGAACGACATGCGAGTCCGAGGAGTTGAGCAGGACGTAGGGCATGTCCGTAGTGCTCGATGTCGCCCGAGGTCGGCCCGAGACCTTGACGGTGGAGGCCACGACGGCAGCGGGTACGGTCTCCCAGCGGGCGATGGCGCAGACGAGGTTCCCAAGGTGGACCTCCCCGTCGTACTCGTTCTGGAACGCCCCGAAGCCGTGCCCATAGATGTTGAAGACGTAGCCCTCCTTCCCCTGCTCTGGTCGAATCCACCAGATGTGCGGCACCGGGGTCTCGTCGGTGACGGCGTTGAGGTCGGTGTAGACCGCCGCCTGGTAGTCCCCCGTCGGCGGGAAGACGTTCATGTTCATGTACTCGGCGGCGAGCTTCAGATTCGACTCGATCCCGACGTTGAGGTTGAGGTAGCGAGCGACCGGCAGCGGGCTGACCGTTTCGACGCCGACGTTCATTTCGAGATACGCGGCGAGGAGGTCGAGCGTCGCCGCCTGCTCGACACCGATGTTGATGTCGATGTACTCGGTGGTCGATCCGAGGATCGGGTACACGTCGAGGAACTTCTGCGGGGACCACTCGCCCCAGGTGTTCGTGTCCGCGTCCCCGGCTCGACCGCGATACCACCACGTCTGGTAGCCGAGGTCGGTGGGAGGCTCAGTGACCTGCGGAGTGCCCGAGATCACGTCCGAGAGGTTGACCGTGTACGTCGGGGATGGAACCCAGGGCGTCGTCGGAGTCGGGTTGCTGCCGGGCTGCGTAGCCATTTGCGTGCGCCACTCGATCTGGATGTCCACCGGGGTGCCGACCAGGGAGTAGCCGATGACCGTGATGTCCGGTCGCCGGTCTCGGGAGTGGAAGCCGTTGACCGGCGCAACGAACTCGATGCCGAATCCGTTGACGAGCGGCGGGGTGCGGAGGGCATGCTGGAAGGCCGCACCCCCGCGTCGAGCGGGCGGGCGCGGATGATTCCGTCTTGCCCGCGACACCACGGCTTACTCTTCGAAGATCAGGAAGCAGTTGACGTTCACGGCGTCCACGGCGAGGACCCGGATGCCGAGCCGACCGTTCGGCGCGACCATGGGGCGCTCGTCAGGGTAGCCCGCCGAGTAGACCTCCACGAGGTTGCCGCCAGCCGGGGACACGTAGTGGACCTCCAGCACGTCATCGGCGGTCGGCTCCGCCGTGTGAGCAGTGCGCCCCTGAGCGATGGAAGCCTCGCTGTTCGGATCGAGCTTCTTGGGGGTGTAGGCCGACGACGTGCCCGCCGACGTGAGTCGGAGCAGCTCGACGCGCACCGGCTGGTCGGTCACGTCCACGCCGTTGAACGAGATGCCCCAGCGCGAGAGGCGCACGGGCTTGGTCGCCCCCGCGACGACCTGGAGGACGGTCTCGACGGTGGAGGCCGCGATGGCTTCCCCCGTCACGTTGATGCTGTAGTGAGCCATGGCTTCTCCTAGCTGGACCAGTTGGTGACATCGGCGGCGATCCGGGCGGACCAGACCGACACCTGGGCGTTGGTGGGTACGACCCGGCGCACGATCAGCTCGTCGCTGATCTCGCCGGGAAGGATCTCCGGGACGGTGATCGAGTTGAGGAAGGTCGATCCGCCGTTGTCCGAAATCGTGTGCATCCCGGCCACCGAGGGGGTGCCAGGAGTCAGCGCCTCGGTGTAGACCACCACGTCATTGGCCGTCAGGTCGGCGCTCATGTTCTTGATGCGGAAGCTGCGATCAGCAGAGGAGCCTCGCGGCACGTTGCCCCAATCGAGGTAGGCAGGCTCCATCTCCTCGTCCAGCGTCGGGTGCCAGAACGCCAGGCGGTCGATGGTGGCCAGCGCCGACACGTCGGCATAGATGTGGAAGGCCCGAATCGTGCTCGTGAGCTGCGACGTGTTCGACATCCGAACCCCCCGGATGCCCTGGCTGTCACTACCTGGGATGGTCAACAGGAGCTGCGAGAAGATTCGGTAGTTGGGCTTCACGTCCTTCAGGAGCTGAAGCCCGGACTGGTGCGTCGTCCACGTGCCGTCGATGCCGGTGGTGGTGTCCTTCGAGGTCTCCAGCGACCACAGTGCAGTTGAGCTGTTGAGGTTCGTGGCGAAGAACACGGCGGCGATGTCCATCGGGGCCGGGAAGACGATGGCGACCCGAGACTGCGAGGCCAGGGCCACCCCGGTCTCGGCCTCGGAGTTCAGTGCCCGCAGCTCGGAGGCGGTGAGCTGGTCCAGGACGCCGGACGCCGAGAAGAACGCCCCGATGGACCCGTCGCGGTCGTAGGCGATGCGCGTGGCGGGCGCGTCCATGTAGTTACCGGCCATCAGACCCACTCTCCTACTTCAGCCAGGATGCGCGGCCCCCATGGTCCGATGAGGCCGGGGCCAGGCACCTGGAGTCGCACGTAGATGGTGTCAGAGTCGGAGCCTGCCGGGATGCTGGACAGGCTGAGCGACGACGAATAGATGGTCCCGTTGAGCGAGAACTCCAGCCCCGTGTGCGGCGACGGGGTTGGCTCTGGAGAGGGCGGGGCGAAGGACAGCTCGACCACCGAGGCTTCCTGGTCCGAGAGGTTCCGAATGCGGAAGGTCTTGACCTGCTCCTCTCCGGTGTGGACATCTCCCCACGAGAAGTCCATCGAGGCGCTCCCGTCGTCCGTCACGAACTCCAGTCGATCCTCATCCGCCAGGGTGTCTGGCTCCCCGTACAGGTGCAGGTAGGCCAGAATTCCGACCTGATTGGCCCCATCCCTGTTGTCGCTCGACCACTCGGTCGGATAGGAGTCGAACAGCATCCGAACCCCACGGAGATTCCGGGTGTTCGCGGTATCCACGGCCTTCCATCCATAGCCGTCCACGTCGGCGTTGCGTCGGAAATACGGCCCGATCTGAATCGCGGTGGCCGAGTCGTTGAAGCTGGCCCTCGGATCAACCACTGTCCCGTCAGGAGCGACAGCTTGCTCATACCCAGGAAGGGAATCGGGCGTGGTGGTGCGCGGGGGTCCTGCCGTCGAATACACGGTGTTCCACGTGCCATCCTGACCATTCGTCGTATCAACGCTCGTTTGGATCGCAACCAGGGCCTGGCCATAGGTGAGGTAACGACTTCCGAAGCTGCTCCCCGAACGAGTGAAGACATGACCCGCGAGAACTCCTCTCAGCCGAGTGGGTGTGGGGAAGATCAGAGCGATGAACTGAGGGGTGACGCTCAGCACTCCCGTGCTCGAATTGCCCGCCATTTCCCAGTAATCTGCCGCCTCTTCAGCACCTCCGCCAGAACCTGAAATCCACAGCCCACTGCTCTTCTCCGAGTTCAGTCCAGTGAGCGCAAGAGGAGCCATCTCGAAGATCTGACCGGCCAGCGCCGGAGGCCAGTTTCGAGAAATGAAGCCCTTCGTGCCGTCCAGGTCGTAGGCGATGCGCTCCCCTGGAGGGGTCGGGTAACCCATCAGGACCAGCTCCCTACGTCGAATCGAATCTTGGGAGACCACGTAGTGAGAGGCGAGTTGAGGGGCGTCACGCGCCGCACGAAGATCTCGCTGCTCACTGTACCGGGACCGATAGCCGAGACCGTGACGCTGGAGGTCCAAGTGATCTCGTCCAGCGACAGCAAGAACTGGCTTGCCAGCGACGGCAGGGGGTAGTACATCAAGTCCTCGACGGTGATCTCGATGTCGTTGGCCGTGTGAACGGCGGACTGATTCTTCAGACGGAAGCTCTTGTCCCCCGACGACCCGACAGCCACGTCGCCCCAGCTCAGTGTCGCGCCACCGAGGCGCATGTCGGAATCGGAGCGCCACGCCTGGAGGTAGTCCGATCCCGCTGCGTCGGTGTCCGGCTCGCCGTACAGGTGCAGGTGGTATCGACCCTGAGGCTGTGCCGGTGCCCATTGGAGAGAGTCCTGATTCAGAGGATAGATGCGAATGGCTCGAACGTTCCGCACCAGGGACCCCGAGAGCGACTCGATCCCGACCCCGGAGTCAGCCTTCAGGAGGCGGTACACGTCCTTGGGAGAGCGGCTGTTGACGGAAGGGGACAGAGTTACATCCGCCCCGGTCGTGACGTTCCGAGCGGTCATCCCTGTGCCGGTCAGTGGAACGGGTCCCCGCACGAAGTTGCCCAGGAGAGACCACGTACCGTCGATGCCGTTGGTCGTGTCCTTCGAGACCTCCACCCGGTTGAAGTCGGTGGCGTAGATGAGGGAACTCGGCTCGCCGTCGCCGTCATAGAAGCTGGACGAGAAGGCTCGGGCGGTGGAGAGGAAGATACCGCGCAGGCGCGTTGCCACAGGGAAGATCAGGGCGATGAACGGGTAGTTGGCCGCGTCGGCGTCCGAGGAAGTGTTGATGGGCCGACCGTCGTTGTCCGCGAAGAGCGTCGGTGGGACGTAGAGACCTCCCCCGAAGGTGCTGTTCATGGCAGCCAGAGCGTCGGGGTGGATATCGAGAATCCCCCCGCCGAGCGACACGGAGGGATGCACGAGACCCACGGTCCCGTCGGTGTCGTAGGGGATTCGAAGTCCCGGAGGCATGGCGAACGGCATGGTCTACATCCAGGCCGGTCGGTAACGGAGCAGGGCGGTGCCGGTCCCGGCCTGCGCATCGAGAGTGAGATCGGTCTCCCCCGGCTCCAGGTAGAGCCAGAACTTGTCCCCTGCATGCTGTACGAAGCCCGCCGACTTGTACGGGTCACCAGAGGGGTAGTGGGTAGCCGTGAAGTCGTGAACCCGCACCGTCGCCATCTCGTCGTCGGGGATCTCCGTGGCGTAGCGCATCCAGAGTTCCTGCGGGACCGACTCGTTGACGATGCGCGGCGACGTGAGCGGTCCCTCGAAGTCCGCCTCGATCCACATGGTGCGGTCGTCCCCCAGCACCTGAATGGTCTGCTCTGGGCCGGGGTTGCTGCCGCCGACCTGCGTGGAGAACTCGACCTCGATCACGTCGCTGTAGAAGAACGGATCGGACAAGAGGATGTCCACGGTGAAGACGGCGCGTGCAGCCCCGTTCATCGTCGGAGTCAGACCTCCGGCGTAGGTGCCCTTGGCGCTCGCCTCGAAGAGGGTCCAGTCCCCGTCCTTGGTCATCGCGCTGGTGTCCACGCCTCCGGCCACGAGGTCGGCGTCGAGGAGCCAGAAGCGCTTCGTCAGGGTGAACTGCCGCCGAGGCGTCCACAGGAGGCGACGGAGCATCCGCCAGTTCCGGTCGAACGTGCGGCGGCTCTTCTCGTCGGTCGGGATCGACCCGTCCTCGTTGGCTCCGATGACCCACATGCCGAGCGTGATGATGCGCTGGTCCGGGACCCGCTCCACGAAGACCGTGCCCGGCATGTACGGCACCCGGATGTCCTCGCCGCGCACGGGAGGAGGAGCCAGGCGGTCGCCGCCGAGCGTGGTGATGTTGAAGGCGAACGTCTGGAGGCTGACGCCATCCACGTCCCAGTAGGTCTCGGTCGAGTTCGTCATCGCTTGCTGTCCAGGTAGGCCACCTTGCGGATGGTGCGGGGGAGGGAATCGGACGCAGGCTCGGGGGCCGGGTTGTTGATGATGACGCTACCGATGAACGGCCCCTCGCCGCCTCCCGGCCCACCGAAGCTGCCGAAGTCGGGGCCGGGAGGCTGGTCGCCGCCGAAGCCACCGAACGGGTTGCCGGGCACCAGACCGCCGCCGTCGAAGAACGAGAATCCGCCGCCCCGATCGTCCTTCTGCTTCGAGCCGCCGCTCTGCTCGGCCAGGGCGCGCTGGAGCATCTCGGCGTAGGACATGACGCCCGCGTTGAGCTTGGTGAGGTTCTCGACGCCGATGTTCGCCACGACCGCCTTGCGGATGACGAACTCGCCCGGCGTGAGCATCGCGGGAACAGTGTCGCTGTTGCCTCGTCCCGGCACCCCTCCGCCCCCGGCACGCCGGAGGATGGAGCCGCCGTTGCGCTTGCCCTGCGTGGCGTCGCTGAAGCCCTGACCGAAGCTGCCCCAGAAGTCGTTCCACATCTGCGAGATGGAGTTGGGGATGTCCACCGTGAGCCAGGTCCAGAAGGCGTTGGCGGCTTCCCCGATCCAGTTCGGGATGTCCTCGGTGAGGAACTTCCAGAAGCTCGACGCGGCCTGTCCGATCCCGTTCGGGACCTCCACCGTGAGCCAGTTCCAGAAGCCTGTTGCGGCCTGGCCGATCCAGGCGGGCACATCGACGGTGAGCCAGTTCCAGAAGGCCGTCGCTGCCTGGCCGAGCCACGCCGGGAGGTCTACGGTGAGCCAGTTCCAGAAGCCCTGAGCGGTCTGCGACAGCCAGGCCGGGAGATCGACCGTCAGCCAGTTCATGAAGCCGTTCCACACCGAGGCGAGCCACGCGGGCATGTCCACGGTGAGCCAGGTCATGAAGCCGTTCCACACGCTCGCCAGCCAGGCGGGCATGTCCACGGTGAGCCAGTTCCAGAAGAGACCTGCTGCGTAGCCCAGGGAGTACGGGAGGTCCACGGTCAGCCAGTTCAAGAAGCCGTCCGCGATGGACCCGAGCCAGGCCGGGAGATCGACCGTCAGCCAGTTCATGAAGCCTTCGCCCACGTCCCCCAGCCAGGCTGGAAGGTCCACCGTGAGCCAGTTCATGAAGCCGTCCCAGACCTCACCCAGCCACTTGCCTACGTCGGAGAAGAAGTTGCCCCAGTCCTCCCACATCTGAGCGAGGTCATCGGGGTCCGACGTGGCGAGTCCGACGCCGCCGCCGACCACTCCGCCGATAGCGGCACCGATGGCCGTTCCAAGCCCAGGGATGATCGACCCGACCAGGGCACCGATGCCCGCACCCGTGGCCGCGCCCGCGAGCGTGTTGCCGCCGACACGCTGCCCCGAACCAGCTTCGCCCTCAGGAGCGCTGGAGGAGATGAGGTCGCCACCGACCGTGCCGATGATCGAGGCGATGGCTCCGAGGCCGACGCCCCGTCCGGCCCCCTTGGCGATGGAGCCGAGCAGGTTGAACCCCTGACCGGCCTTAGCGCCTGCGGAGCCGGTGACCTTCCCACCAAGGCCAGACAGGAACGAGATCGCATTCTGGACCCCACCCCGTGCCGCTCCGGCGACTCCTGCCGCAGCTCCGCCGATGCGCGCTCCTGCGCCCGCAAGCGCTCCCCCGCCCCGTGCGGCGTGTGCGCCTCGACCGCCCCCTCCGAAGGCCATCCACACCTTGTCGAGGATGCTCATGATGCGCCCGCTCTTGGCGAGGCTGATGAGCAGGCCGAGGACCTTGGTCAGCCCGAAGAAGCGGAGCGCCGCGAGGGTGCCGAAGGTCGTCATCAGGAGCTGGAGGACCGGCTCGGGGATGGCCTTCAGGAAGCCGTTCAGGGCGTCGAAGAGGGTCGAGACCGTGTTGTAGAACGCCTTGATGCCCTCGACGCCGCCGTTCTCCAGGAGGGTGGCGATGGCCTCCACGATGGAGATGATGGCTCGGACGAAATCTTCTCCGACGCCGCTCTTGGTCAGCAGGTCGAGGATCTCGGAGAGCGCCGGACCCAGCTCGGTGCGGAGCAGGTAGACGATCTCGGTGAACTGCCGGATGTTGTCCGGGTCAGACGCCACCCGAGCGAACCAGGCGAAGAAGTCTGCGAAGAGGTTCTGGACCTCGGAGAGCAGGGGCTTGATGTTCTCCAGGTACTGCTGGAAGGGGGACCCTTCCTCACGCGCTCGCTGGCTTGCCTCCAGCCAACCCTCGGTGATGCGCTCCAGCCCGTCGGTGAGCCATTGACCGAACTCGCCCGCCGCTGCCGAGTAGTTGAAGAGCGCCTGGCCGACGTTCTTGACGATTCGCCACCACTGGGACATGGAGGCCCGGACCCGCTCCAGGTAGGAGGCGAGGGAGCCGTCAGCGCGGGCAGCCGCGACGATCCGCTCGAAGTTGGCAGCCCCCTCACGGAGACCCTCGGAGAGCGACTCCACGAACGGTCCCGCCGCAACGGCGAGATCGCGGAGCACGTTCAGCAGCGAGAGGGCAGCGTCACCCGTGTTCTCGATGATCGGGACGTTCTGCTCTCCGATGAGAACGAGGTCCCGCTCCCACTCGGGCGACGTGATGAGGCGCAGGAAGCGGTCCACGACCCGGCCCACCGCGCCCGCCGTGTTCGAGAGCAGGCTTTCGACCTCTGGAAGAAGGCCACGGAGGCGCTCCACCGAATCCACGAACTGGGAGAAGAAGGTCTCCTGCACACGGCGCTGGAGGGCCTCCCACGCCTCCGACATGCTGACGAGGGTCTCCACGAAGCGACGTGCCGATGGAGACAGCTTGGCCAGCATCCGCTGGTACTCAGCCGCCGCCGATGCGCCCCCACCCGTGGCCCGGTTCGCGCCGTTCTGGGCGTTGATGAGATCGAGTTCGGCGTCCCGCTGGCGATTGATGGCGTCCGTCAGGGCGCGGGTCGCCTGGATGACCTGGCGGTCGCCCTCGATGCCCTTCTGCTGCATCTCCAGCAGCGCGGCCTGGTTCTCCAGGTTCTGGTCGATGACATCCTGGAGGTCGGCCTGGGCCTCGTCCACGCCGACCAGGGCGTCCATCTTCTGGCCCTTGGTCGAGCCGGGGTCGGCCAGGACGTTGGCGTAGTTCTCGCGGGCGAGCTGGGCGTTGGCAGCCGCACGGGCCTCGGACATCGCCGCCCGGTCCACGGCCTTCTGAAGCTCGCGGAGGCGCTTGATGTAGTCCTTGCGAGCGTCATCGAGATCCTCCTGCGCCCAGGCCACGTCCTGGATCGAGCGCGCATAGGCTTCCTGCGCCCGAGTGATCTCCTCCGTCTGGGTCAGCTCGGCCCGCGCTGGAGCGCCGCCCCCTCCGCCCCCTGCGGCGTCCCGCATCGCGCCGAACGCCTTGAAGGCGTTGCCGATACCGCCGAAGGCCACCTTCAGGGCGGTGACCATCGAGATGAGGGTCGCCAGGGTCGGGACCAGACCGATTGCGCTGGCCGCGACTCGTCCCAGGCTGGAGGCGAACCCGAGACCGGCAGCCCCGACCGCGCCAAGGCCAGAGATCAGGGGGTTGAGGAGCGCGATGATGCCGCCGATGACGGGGATCAGCGCGATGAAGGGCGGCACCAGTCGGGGTCGCCAGTTACCGATCCGGTTCAGTGCTCGGTCGAGCTTGGTCGCGCCGAAGATGGTGCGGTTGAAGGCGTTGCCCAGCGCGGTGGTCTCGTGACGACCCCGGCGAGTGGAGTTGGTGAAGCTGTCCACGGCCTTGCCGTTGCGCTCGATGACCCGCCGCACACCGTCCGCGCCTCTGCGCCACTTCTCGGTAGTGACCGCGATGTTCTCGTGGGCCTGGCTGGCCTGCTCAGTGGCCTCCGCATCCTTCTCCGCCGCCTTGGCGTTCTCGATGAAGCGGACCGTGGAGCGACGAACGGCACCCGCCTCGCTCTCGAAGGCATCGACCAGATCCTCGCGGCTCTTGACGTGCTTGCCTGCGGCGACCGTGGCAGCCGCCGATCCAGCGACCGACTGGGCATTGAGCCGGGCCTCCTCGCGCCGGAGGTCCTGGATGTCTCGCTTCAGGCGGCGGGCGGCTCGGGAGGCGGCAGAGAAGTCCGCGATGGCCTTGTAGATGACTCTCGTCTGGTTGTCGGCCACTGCTCACCCCCTCCTGCCTCAAAGCATCTTGCCGCGCCGCTTCAGTTGCCCGTCCATGAGTGCAAACCGCTCGAAGGAGCCAACTCCGTTCTGATCGGCCACCTTCAGTGGGTCCACCCGCGCCAACGGATCGTTGCTGTCCGCCGAAACGGCTGGAGCCGCTCCGAGTAGTGCTGCTTCGATGTCGTCGTAGGCGAGTAGTCCGGCCTGCTTCAATGCCTTGTTCTCCTTGCCCTTCTCGATCATGTAGCCCGCTGCGATGAAGCCTGCGAGGTTCCGGGCCAGCCACGAGAACCGTGCGTTCTCCTCGCGGGCCGAGGCGTACCTCCGCATCTGGATCGCGGCGGTGATCTGTCGAAGTCGGGCTAGAGGCAGCTCTCCAATCTGCTCATCGGTCCATCCGTATTCCGACGACACGAGGTCGTAGGCTGCGGCGTACCCTCCGACCAGTCCATCAGGATCTAGTCCTTCGAACCGTTCGCGGAGGAGGCGCTCTGCTTCTCGGCTGCGCTCGGACGCTGAGCCTGAATCAGAGCGCCGAGGCGTTTTCCCAGGGCGAGGATGTGCGGGGCCTCGACGCGGACGATCTCCTGCACGATGGTCAGGAGGTCCTCCAGCTCCGGGTCCTTCAGCTCGGCACGGAGGCGCTCCTCCAGCAGGACGTTCTTGTGGATGTCGTCCTTGGAGAGGCGACCCTCCTTGATGCCTGCCGGGGAGACCATCCGGTTGATGAACTCGATGGTCTCGTCCTCGGCTTCGGGGATGGCGAGGATCACCGCGCCGATGAGCTGCCCCGTGAACTCCTCCTGGCTCGTGTCCTCGGAGAAGCGGAGCTGACCGAGTACCTCCGCCGCTCCCCGCGTCAGGATCTTCAGCAGGGACATCAAGGCTCGCGTCTTCAGACGCTCGACCTTGATTTCGAGGCCGGACTCCAGCGTGATTGGAGTGGCCTCGGCGGCGATGGTGTCGATGTCGTTGTTGCCGGTCGTCATGCGACTCTCCTGTTCATCGGTGTTGGGTTATGCGGTGACCTCAGACGAGGATCAGATCGGGCGGCTCAGGAGCCGTCCGACGGCCTTGGTCGGCTGGCCGGTGAGCGAGTCGAGGACGGGGTTGCCCGCCTCGTCGGTGTCGCTGAACAGCGCCGATCCGTTGTAGTTGAGGAGCAGGCCCTCCTTGTACGACGGACCGTCGAAGGAGAAGGGCTGGAACTGGACCTTGTAGAGGATGAAGTCCAGGTAGCGCACGAGGCCGTCGCGGTCCTTCGAGGGCACGCGGATGAGCATCGGGCGTGGAGCGGTGTTCATCGTCCGCTCTTCCCAAAGCGGGAGCGAGAAGGTCTCGTTGTCGCCGCCGCCCGAGGAGGTCACGACCGAGCCGGAGATCAGCGCGAGCGTGCGGAACGGGATGTAACCGCCCTGGATCGTGACGTTGACCTTGTTGGCCCAGTACCACGTCGAGAGGATCGTGTCGTCGCCCGTGTTGTCGTAGCTGTCCTGGTCCAGCTCCAGCGAGCCGGAACGGATGCCGTAGATGTCACCGAACTCCTCTTCGAGGCCCGTGGAGCCGTCGAGGATTGCGGCGTGGGAGAGGGAGAACCCCTCCACGATGGGGCTTGCCATTGCTGTCTCCTTCAGAGCCGTGTCGAAGCCGATGCCTGGTACGGGCCAAGGCCCGATTTCTCTATGTGATATCGGCCTCAGTCGCTCGGAGTGGCGACGGCGGTCTCTACCAGTTCCCCGGCGAGGTTGTAGCGGTGGAGGACCCGCGTCACCACATCGCCGCGCTGGCGCATCGTTCGCTTGCAGTCGTCGCAGGCGAACTCGATGAGGTTACCCTCGACCACCTGGGGCTTCCCGCCCGAGAGGAGCAGCTTCGACAGGAGCCGCCGTGGACCAACGGGGCACCGGATCTCAACTGTCTGCATGGAACCCATCCCGTCGAGCCATCTGGGCCAGCGTCCAGAGCCGCTCGCCCTTCTCTGGAAGGGCCTCCCGCAGCTTCAGGAACAGGTTCTCGACCACCTTGTCCCACGAGTGCGATGCGGGCACGACCTGGGCGGCGATGTGGCCCTTCTCCCGGACCTCCGCTCGATTGCGGAAGCAGTGCAGCATCAGCTCCGCCAGGTGCTGCACGTCGGCGCGAGCGTTCAGGGTCTCCTTGTGGTAGATCGACTCTGGAGCGAGCGAGTAGTTGAGCGGGTAGGCATAGTCGGGCGACAGCCATTGCTTGTGCCCCGCCCAGTTGGTGGCGATCACCGTGCCGCCCGTGCTCATGAACTCCAGGGCGGGCATGTTCTTCCCCTCGCCGCGAGAGGGGGCGAGCAGCACGTGCTGGACCTTGTAGAACTCCTTCACGACCGAGGTCGGCCAGATGTCGTAGAACACCCGGAGCGACGTGTACTCCTGGCCGGTCTCCGGGTCCGTCTGCCGGTAGAGGTCTTCGATCTTGTGGTGCAACCCTGGGGCCGTCGTCTTCAGGCTGAGCCGCGCCCAGCGGTCGAACTCGGGGTCGGCCTGCTTGGCGCGGTTGAACGCCTCGATGGCGACGAAGGGGTCCTTGCGCTCGGAGAGCACGCCGATCATGAAGAAGTAGAACTCGCGGCAGTCCCAGTCCCGAGGCAGCTCCGGCCACTCGGTGGGATCGAACCCGCCCTGCTGCACGAAGATCGGCCCCTTGTAGTAGGGCCGGAAGGAGTCCACGTCGATGTCGGAGTAGCCCACGAAGGCGTCGAACCGCTTCAGGCGCTTGCGGAGGGTCTTCAGCGGCTTCTTGTCCATGTTGAGCACGTTCGAGTACTCCCACATGGTCCAAGCGATGCTGACCCCGCAGTTGCGGACGACCTCCTCCTTCGCTTCGAGGGCCATCGGGTCCACGTGGTTGATGAAGAGGTCGAAGGGCGCTCGCAGCTCCTTGGAGAGGAGCATCGCCACGTCCTCTGGAAGGCCGGAATCGACGTGGGTGGGGGACACGTAGACATCGGCCCCCCAGCGCATGAGCGCCTGAGCCAGACCGATGCCGTCGTTGCCGTAGCCCGAGTATCTCGACAGCGGGATCTTCAGCAGCACCTTCATGTGGACCTCCTGGGTCTCTCTTGTTTTCAGAAACTACGGCTTGTTCACGCCGTAGGTGAGTCGCCCCATGTACGCGCCTTCGGCGTTGCTGATCGGGGAGAAGGTGGGACCGTCGAGCCGCTGGCTGCCGGTGATGGGCACCCCCGTCTTCGAGGCGATCTGCTCAGCGGTGCCCCAGATGTAGATTTCGCCAGAGGGCGTGCCGGAATCCACCAGATGCAGGTGCTTGTCCACGAACGCCTGGATGTCCTCGATCTTCTTCTTGGCGTCGAACTTCTTGATCGACTTGTCGGAGTTCCGAGTCGGGTCGGCCCAGATATCCACGAAGAGGCGAGGGAACCGCATGGTGTTGTGCTGGTTCGGCGTCGTCCAGGTGTCCTCCTCGTTGACGACGATGAGGCACCTGCCGGTGTTCTCGACCTTGACGTTGACCGGGTGCTCATCGAAGATCCACGTGTCCCAGCTCTGCGAGCGCCCGAGGAGAGCACGCAGACCTTGGTCCTGGGCAAGAAGATTTCGAACGGCGAGGGAGAGGTCGGTCATCCTGCCAGTCCCTTCTTGACGGCGGCGATCCACTGCTCGTGGAGGACTCCGAGGCCAGCCATGAAGTCGTGGTTGCCGTAGTGCTCGTCCGGCTCGCGCCGCTGCTCGTAGATCGCGTAGTCCACGGGGTTGTTCGGCCCTGTCGAGGGTCCGCCGTACTCGATGGTGCCCTCCCAGGTGTGATCGAGCTTGTCGGTGGAGGTCTCCTCCTTGCCGGACCCCTTCAGCGAACCGGTCTGGACGTGGACCTGGGCCTGGGTGATGCCGAAGCCCTCGCTGAGGACGGCACCGAGCAGAGCCTGGGTCTTCGCGTCGGGCATGCCGATGATCCGATCCAGCTCCTTGTCGATCTCGCTCCAGTCGCTCTCGATGCGGATCATGGCTCGTCCTCGATGGGGTCTTCGATGGGGTCTTCGATGGGGTCTTCGATGGGGTCTTCGCCCGGCCAGTTGTTCTGGGTCAGCTCCTGGCCGGTCTCGGTGATCTGGACCTCGATGTGATGCCGGGAGGAGAAGCCCACGGCCTCGTCCGGGATGGCTCGGATCTCGAAGGTTCCCTCGACCGGAATCTCGTTCTGCTCGTTGGGGATGGCGACGATCCGGTCCCCCGCCTTGATCGGAGCGTAGGGGTAGGTGAACATGACGCCGATCCGGTCTGGAGCGCGCCCGGCGACCGGAGCCGGTGGGATGTCCTTCCCCTGCCGGATGAAGTTCATGTCGAGGCGGCACTTCAGGAAGTGCAGCATGTCGTTGAGCGCCGGGTCTTCGTCCGTCGCCTGGGCGTAGTCCATCACGGCCTCGCCGTCGGTCACGACGAGCTGGATGCGCTCGACCCGCACCGCCGAGTTGAACAGGTGGTCCATGGGCTACTCCTGGTAGTACTGCGATCCGGGAGCCGGGTCGATGCCATAGGTGAAGTACTGGGAGAGCCGGATGTCGGCGGGCGAGAGGTAGTCCACGTTCCCGTTGCTGCCCGGAACGAAGACGCCATCGTTCTCGAACATCTCGATTCCGCCACCGCCGAACCCGATCTTGGCCGGGTCCACGTCGCCACAGACGGAGAGGTCCGCGATGGCCATGTCGAACCACGAGACCCCGGTGGGCAGTCCCATCTGAACGGCCTTGGCCATCTTCGAGTACGAGTAGGAGCCGATGGTCTCCGAGTTGAAGGGGGACGCGAGGACGGTCTGGTACGGAGCCACGAGATGGATCGCATCGGCCATCGACAAGATGGCGAAGTCCACGAGCTGCTTCTGGTCATCCGTCAGGTCATCTGGAGATGCCAGGCAGGTGCCCAGCTTGAAGAGCAGAAGGGCCTGGGGGAGGGCGGAGTTCTCCACGTAGGCTTGCGGGAACGACGCCAATGGTCGCCCGGTGAAGTCCGCCAGGTCCTGGCGCGTGTACGTCTTGTAGCCCATCCCCCAGTCCCTTCTCTTGGTCAGGCTCGAACGATGGGCACCCGGCGACCGCGACGGGCATCCGCCTTGGCGATCTCGTCATCGAACTTCTCGTGGCGCAGGCCGACGAACGGGCCGGGGGCGATGTACTGCTTGCCCCAGCGGTCGTACTGACCCTGCACGTCGTGCGCCAGGTCGAGCCAGGACTCGCCCCGACGGTTGACGGTGCGGAGGTAGTCCGGGCTTCCCTTGACGAACTCCAGCTCCTGGCCCCGATACCAGACCTCGCCCAGCGCGGTGAAGCCGTCCAGCACGACGTGGATCAGAATCTTCTCGCCGTCGGCCACGGTGTCCGAGTACACCGGCTCGGCGTGCTCGACAGCGGCGGCGGTGCGGCGAGCGAGCTGGTCCTCCAGGTCCTGGATCTCGCGCTGCTTCTCCGTGAGAGGCGCGGGAACCGCTGGAGTGGCCGCGAGGGCTGCCTTCAGCTCGCGGATGCGTCGGTCCTCGGCATCCTCCTCCACGACGACGGACGGGGAGGAGGTCCCGGCATCCAGCTTCTCCGGGGCGTCCAGAGGGTCGGCGTCGGGAGGAGACACCGGCTCTGGAGTCGGCTCTGGAGTCGGCTGCTCGGCGTCGTCGTTCGTGAGATCGAGCAGGTCATCGAAGTTGTCGGGAGTGTTCTCGGCCACTGGTGCGCCCTCCTGGGGGTCTCTATGTGATATCGGCCTTCTGGTCGATGCCCTTAGCGTACAAGCGGGAGGCCCCCGCTCCGTAGAACGAGGGCCTCCGCGTGTGGGCTGGCTCAGGCAGCCTGCGTCACGTTGCTGACGTAGATGAACTGCTCCGGGCGCGTGATGACCGGCAGGAGGTTCCACTCCAGCAGGTACTGCCGCGCCGACGGGTCCTTGTCCTTCCACGTCTTGGCGAACTTGCCCGTGTAGTTCTCCGGGGCCTCGTCATCGGCGGTGGGGCCGATGAAGACCTCGATGGGGCGGTTCTCCGTGAAGTTGCCCAGGACGAGGGCGTCGTCCGCGAGGAAGAGCTGCTCCTGGCCGGGGTCCGTCGGGGACGACGTGTAGGCCGCGCCTGCCGCGTCGTACACCGCCTCCTGCGGACGCCAGTTGAGACCCATGAAGCCCGGCAGCACGCCCGTCTGGTAGTACTGGTCCTTCATGCGGTCGGAGAGCAGGATGCCGCCCTGGGTGCCGGGGGCGCTGAGGCCCGCGTTGGCGAACGAGTCGAAGATGTACGCGATGGTCTTCTCCGTCGCGTAGGCATCCTGCGCCTCGACGCGACCGTCGCGGCGGATGAGGCGCTTCCACGCCCGGATGTCCTCCACGATCTGGCCCGGAGCGGCGCTGTCCCAGCCGACCGACGGGGACGGCTTGTGGGACGGCAGGAACTTGTAGTCCACCGTCGCCTGGACATCCGGGTAGTCCAGGACCAGCTCACCCGTGAGGGCCTGCCAGATCATGAACTCCGCGAAGTTGTCGAAGCGCTGGTTGAGGTCCGCGACCTCGCGCAGGACGGCCTCCTCGGCGCGCCGGTTGGCCAGCTCGCTGATGGAGTTCGCCGCCTGGCGGAGCCAGTGAAGAGTGGTCGGCTCGAAGACCTTCTTCTCCCGGAGGTAGACGAAGGCCGCGCTCTCGGTCGAACGACCGAGGCGAGGCACGATGTGCGCCTCGGAGTTCGGCACGTTCGGGCGAGCGATGGCACGCGAGCCACGGATCACTTCCCACTGGACGGTGGGGAAGGGGTGCGGCGTCTGCGGGATGCGGCTGAGCATCTCCAGCGACTCTGGGGCCGTGAAGCGCTCGACCACACCACGGAGAACCGTGGGCTGGAGCAGGGAGATCTCGGGCACTGGAATCATCCTTTCGTTGCGCCAGAGCTTGACTGGGTTGAGCAGCGACACCTGGCGGTGCCCGACCTGCGCCCCACCGCGAAGGTGGTCACTTGGCTGGTCTGTTTTCGAGTTGTCCGGTTGGGCTACTCGCGGATCGGCTGGGGCTTTCGACCCAGCCTCACCGTCAGTCTCCCGACCCCTCGGATCAGAACTTGAAGGTTCCGATGACCGAGTTCACACGAGCGCCGAGGACGTTCGTGAGGGTGACGCCGGAGTTGGCCGACGAGACCTTGGCGAGCTTGGCGATGCCCGTGAGGACGATGTTCGCCTGCCATGCCTGGCCGTCGGGGTCGGTGCCGGTGTCGGTGGTCTGACGCAGGAGGCCCTCGGCGGTGTTGTCCGTCGCCACGACGTAGTGCTTCGTCGAGGGGTCCTGCTTGATGAGCGTTCCGAGGAGGAGGACACCCTGGCCGGGCTTCAGCGTGACGCCCTTCTGGGTGTAACCGACCGTGGAGAAGAGCAGCTCGTCATCGACGGACGTGGCGCTCTTCGCGTAGCCGGGAGCTGGCATCGCGTTGCCGGTGTAGGGGATGGACATTTCGAGGTTCTCCTATTCGAGTGGGTCGGTGACTGAGGGGCGGGTCAGGCGCGAACCTTCGCGCTGGTCTTCTCGGCGGCGATGTTCGAGAGGCGGGCGATCTCCTGCTCGACGGTCTCCTCGTGGGACTCGTCGGCGGGCTGGAAGCCCTCCTCGACCGAGAGCTTCACGACGGGCTTCTCCGGGATGAGCTTGTCGAAGAGGTCCTTGTTCGTGAGGCGGAGTTCGAGCATCGCCTCCTTGTCCTTCGGGAGGATGAAGCCGGAGAGCGAGAGCTTCTCGACCTCGGCCTGCGCCTCCTTCTTGGCAGCCTCCTCGCGGATCTCGTTGACGCTGTTGGTCAGCTCCACGATCTTGTTGCCCGCCTCGGCCACCGCACCGATGAGGGTGTCGGCGTCCACGGTCTCGTCCGTGTTGGAGAGCTTCAGCAGGCCGGTGCCCACCAGCTCCTCCTGGATCTTGTTGGACAGCGCGAGCGCCTTGTCCGCCTCCGCCGCCTTCGCCTGGAGCGCGGCCACGTCGATGCCGTGGTCCGTCTTCAGCTCCGCGAGCAGTTCATCGAGAGTCATCGTGACTTCCTCTTCCTTGGTCTCGGTGGCTGGTGTCAGGACCACCATCTGGTTTGTGATATCGGCCCCACGAGCCGACGCTGCGATGACCTCTTCGAATCCGTCGAGGTCGGTGACGTAGGGACGGTTGGTGATGGCCGTGTGAAGGAGGGTCGGTCCCACCTTCTGACCGGTCTTGGTGTCGGTGTAGTTCAGGTGGAGCATGGCGCTCGCCCCGAGCAGGGTCTTGCCCACCTTGTCCGCGTCCTCGGTGCGCACGTCGATGTCGGCGTAGAGACCCTTCGGGGTCTTCACGAGGTTGATGACCTCACCAATGTTCCGGTCCGGGTCCTCGGTGTGCTCGTTGTTCGGTCCCGCCTTCGGGACCTGAACGATGTCGGCCACCTTGTTGCTGAAGTTGGTGATGAGGGTGTCCACGAACTCCTCATCGACCTTCACCTTGCCGCCCTTGACGCCGGGGTAGATGAGGTCGCCGTAGTGCAGGATCTGCTTGCGGAAGACGCGACCCTGCTTCGAACGCGACAGCGGAATGAAGCCCTCGTCCTTCGTGGGAGGGACGATAGCGAAGCCATCGAAGTCGGTCATGCTATGTGATATCGGCCTCTGCGCCGCATACTTGACCATCTCGCAGACATGCCGAAGGCCCCCGCCGAAGCGAGGGCCTCCGTGCTCCCGGTCAGACCGAGTTGACGAACCGCTGGAAGGCGCTCCAGGTCATCTTGCCGGGGATGCCGTCCACTGGACCCGCGTACCCCCAGTCGCGCTTCAGCCACCGCTGGAAGGCGCTCCAGGTGTACTTGCCCGGCACCCCGTCGATGGGACCGGTGTAGCCCCAGTACTTGGCGAGGAACCGCTGGAGCGCCTTGTAGGTGTTCGGGCCGGGGATACCGACCACCGGGCCGGTGTAGCCCCAGTCTCGCTTCAGCCAGAACTGGCCGCGCTTCCACGTGATCGTGCCGGGCACACCGTCGATCTGGGTCCGAGGCAGCGCCTCCTGAGCTGGAGCGGACGGCTTCGGAGGGTTCTTCAGCGCCTTCCCCGCCCGGCCCATGGCCGCGTAGGTGAGCGGGCCTGGAATGCCGTCCACGACTCCGGTGTAGCCGTACTCGGCCTTCAACCAGCGCTGCGTCGCTCCCCACGAGAGCTTCGCTGGAAGGCCGTCGATGATGCCGAGGTAGCCCCACTTCTGCTTCAGGAAGGACTGCATCGCCTGCCAGGTCAGGCGACCTGGAATGCCGTCGATGATGCCGGAGTAGCCCCACTGACGGGCGAGCCAGGTCTGGAGGCCCTTCCACGCCTCGATGCCTGCCGCACCCCCGAGGTTGTAGCCCGCCGTGCCGTCACCTGCGGGGCCGGTGCCGCCGCCCCCTGGAATCGGCGCTGGAGCCTGGCCCTGGCCGAGGATCTCCCGAGCGCGGTTGACGATCCAGTCCATGTTGAGGCCACCGGGGCAGGCGGTGGCGTAGGAGGCCCGGTAGCGGGTCCACAGCTCGCGGTGCCCCTCGACGGTCGAGGTCCGGTTGAGGTCGATGCCGTACCGGCGAGCCACGTCGGCGCAGAGCTGGGCGACTCGCTCGTGCGCCTTCGAGGACACCGGCCAGTTTGGAGCGCCCGCCTCGTTCTCGATCTCCAGCGTGATGGAGCGGCGGTCGAAGGCTGCGCCCTTCCCGCCGTCGGTCGAGGACCCTGAAGTCCAGGCGCGGTCCTCCTCGTCCACCACGCCCGTGATGCGGCCCTCGTTCGAGACCGTGTAGTTGGAGGAGACCTGGCGCGAGCCGGTCACCATCATGTTGATGACCGCATCGTCGTTGGTCCCCGCCTGGTGGTGGAGCGTGATGTGGTCGATGCGTGCGCCCTGGCGAGCCGAGCGCTGTGGAGAGCGCCGGATCTGGTCGGTGAGTCCCGAGAACATGTTGGCCCCTTGTTTTTGGAATTACTGCGACTGGTACTGACTGCGGGCGTCGAGGAGGATCTCCTCCAGGTCGATGCGGTCATCATCGACCGATCCCCACCAGAAGCGGTGATTCGCGGAGCGTGTCTTCTCTTCCACGAAGACATCCCAGGGAACGCTCGTGCCCTTGTACCCGACGATCTGCTCGCCCTGCTTCTGGAGCTGCTCGAAGCCCGGCTGGTAGAACACGTCACCGACCTCGGAGAAGATTCCGACCGGTTCGCCCTCCAGGGTCTTGTGGATCAAGAACAGGGCCATCAGAACTCCTTCATCGTCGTCTTGATGGCCTTCTCCTGCTCCGCCGAGAGGGGGGCGAACCGGAAGCGCCGACCCTCGGAGTGGAAGACCCAATCGCCGTCCTCGCGGACCATGATGTCCTCGGGGTAGAACACCATGTCCTTCATCGGCAGCGCCCAGCCGATGACGACCGTCTTGCCCTGGTCTTCTCCGACCTCGACATCGACCATCTCGAAGTTCGGGCGCTCGCCCTCCTGGGCGACGATCACACCGTGCGGGAAGGCCCGGTGAAGCTCCTCCTGAGTCACTTCGTCCACTGAGCCTTCACCTTCGCAATCGCTGCCTGCAAGTTTACGCGCATGACGAACCGATCCTCGATGGGCAGTCCTCGGAGCATGGCGAAGCCGAGCGCCTTCATGCGCTGGATGGCCTCGTTCCGCTTCTCGGCGTTGTCGAAGACGAAGATCTCCAGGTGGTCGAGGATCGACATCGCGTTCGGAACCATGGTCTCGTTGCTCGATCCGGTGAAGCTGGTCAGCGCCTTCAGCGGGTCGTACTTGTTCTGGCTCTGCTGGTCCGTGCGATCACCGAAGCGGTCGCCGGAGAACGAGTAGGTGTCCACCTGAGTGAAGACCGACGGGTTCCAGTAGGCCACGTGCTTGCCGTAGATCGAGCCGGAGAACTCGACGCTCGCCCCGGTGTGCGCGATGCGCGTGAAGACGCTGTTCGCGCCACCCGTCCCCTGGTCGGAGCCGGAGGAGGCACCCTGCTTGAAGTAGCCGAGGATGCGCAGACGCTCCTCCGTCGAGAGCATTCCACCCGACGTGATGTAGCGCAGGAGCGAGTCGTCCTTGCCGTTGTTGCCGATGGCCACCATGTGGCCCTTCTTCAGCACCTGCTCCAGGTCCACATCGATGCGCTCGTAGTACGGCTTGCCCGTGGCCAGCTCCGGGTTGGCGAGGTCCATGTGGTTGAACTTCGGCATGTGCTTGCCCTGGGCGATGAACGAATCGACGCGATCCTTGCCCCAGGCTTCCTCCGAGATGCTGCGGTAGAACGCCAGCTCTTCGGTGTCGCTCATGCTCAGGCCGATGCCTTCGATGAGGGTCCAGTCGGTGAGGTTCTCCCCGTTCGGTCCCTTGACCGTCTGCTTCTTGTCCTTCAGCTTCTTCAGGGCGCTCTTCACCGTGGCTGGGGCGCTCGACTCCGCGTAGGTGAAGATGACGCGCTCCCACATCGCACGCCAGTAGTTCAGCTCCGCCTGGGTCTCATCGGCCCCCGTGAGGTCGAGGCCCATGAGTTCGAGCTGGGACTGCACCCGAGCGAGCGAGGCTTCCTTGTCCGGCCCGACGAGGCGGAACGACACGGTGCCGCGCTGCGACCGAGCGGTGTTCGTGCTCGTGGAGTTGCGGAAGAAGATGACCTCGCCGGACGGCAGCGTGATCCGGTACTCCTTGCCGGTGTGCCCGGACGTGCCCTCGTCCTTCGAGTTCTCGACCTTCAGACCACCCTCGTTGAGGGTGCCGCCCTTGCCCGCCGCAGACTGGACGGTGTACAGGACCTCCTTGACCGCCTCCTGCGGCTCGGCCTCGACGTTGTTGGTCCAGCCGTCCGGCAGGGCGTTGGGGTCCACCGGCAGCGCCCCGACCGAGACCTCGGACCCCTTGGACGAGAGCCACTGCCCGTTCGCCAGCTCGGTGTAGGTGATGCCGTCGGGGCTGACGATGATCCGCCCCTCGACCTTCGGAGCGAGGCCCTGGAAGACCGTGAAGTCGCCCTTGTTGGTCGTGCCTCCCTCGGAGATGGCCGTCTTCACCTTGCCGATCTGGGTGAAGTAGTGGTCCAGCATCATCTTGTACTGGGAGAGGTACTCCGGCGCGACTCGCTTGCCCGACGGGAACTCCACGTAGTCGGCGTTGCCCTCTGGCTCCAGGTCCGGCTTCCAGAAGGCGGCGTCCGCCAGGAGGGTCTGCTCCAGGCTGTTGAACGCCGAGATGATGTCGGGGTCGTACTCCTTGTCCACCGAGTTCTTGGTGACGTTCTTGCCCGCCGCCGTGATGGTGGACTTCCAGTCGTTCGTCGTTGGGAACTGTGCCTGGTTCAGGTAGATCGGCTGGGTGTTGACCGAGTTGACCTGAACCTGCTGCGCCTTCGGCTGGAGGAAGGCCAGCAGCTTGTTCTGGGCGAGGTCCCCGAGCGTGATCTGGCCCTTGTGCAGCTCCTCCCCGGTCTCGTTCTGCTCGGTCCAGAGCAGCGAGTGGCCGTTGTGGATCGAGGCGCTTCCGTGCAGCGGGGCGGCTCCCCAGACCTTGGTCTCGGCTGCCTTGTCGAGAACGCCCGGCTCGTCCCAACCGGAGATGTGCTCCTCGAAGACGGTCGGCGGCTCCTCGGGGAGTCCTCCGAATCCGGCGTCCTGGAAGATCTTGTCCCACATCTGGTCGATCTGCTCGACCAGCTTGCTCTTGCGGTGGAGGAACGCCTTCACGAGCTGGTCCGCGTTCGCCGGAGCATTGCGGTGCGTGAAGTGGGTCATGTAGTCCGGCACGTCCCAGTTCGTGCGGAACTCGACCGCCTCGCGGACCATCTGCTCGGCAGCGGCGTCGTCGGACTTCTGGATGCGGGACGCCGCCTTGCGGGCACCCTGGTACGCCTTGACGGCGGTCTCGTAGTCGATGGTGCCGTTGCGGATCTTGTCGTAGAGCTGGGTGTAGACCAGGGTGGCGTTCGTGTGCGCCGAAGCGTCCCCAGAGATGCCGTTCCAGTTGCCGTAGACGAAGAACGCCCGCCCCTTGTCGATGCCGACCACTCCGCCGCTCGGCGTCATCAGGAGGTTGTCCGGGTGGGTGTCGTCGTTGTCGAGCGCCCAGTCGAGCACGTGCTCAGCCGCGATGGCCGCGAGCTGCTTCTCGTTGAGGGTCTCCATTTGGATCTCGCCATCGCCGTTACCGGCGAACGACCCTACGTTGTCCACGAAGTTCTGAATGAGTCCCTCGTGACCGTCCTCGGTGGTCGCCATGACCGTCTTGGCCGACTGGAAGCCCCACATCCGAGCCAGCTCGTTGGCCTTGTGCTCCATCTGGGCGCGGGCCTTCTGGTCCTCGCTGTTCCAGGGCTTGAAGATGTACTTCCGGTCGAACTGGTCCTTGACGAGCCAGACCTCGTGGCTGCCCTTGTCGATCTGCTCCACCTTGAAGTACTTGGGCTTGTTCAGCTCCTCCAAGTACGCGGCGTGCTTGGCGTCGAAGTAGGCGGCGACGATCTCCTCGGACTTGTACTTCGTGCTGTAGTCGGTGTTCGAGGGGTCCCACTCCAGACCCCCGACCGACGTGTCGTAGTTGGAGTAGAACTCCTTGAAGTCCGGGTCCTGGAAGTGGTCCTTCGCCCAGTCGGTCGTCACGTCGTAGGGGGTGGCCTTCCAGATGCTGCCCTGCGGCCACGGAGTGTCCGGGTTGTTTTCGAAAACGTGGTCGTAGCTCTTGGCGGGCTGCACGTCGTCGGTCCAGGTCGGAGCATCCGAGAGCGCGGCGTCGCCGTTCTGCTTGCGGACCTGCGCGAGCGCGGAGAGCTGGTCCACCTTCTCCTTCTGGCCCTGCTTGTGAGCGAGGACCCACTGGCGCTTCTCCGCGTTCGACAGGAACGTCGGGTTCTGCATCTGGGCCTTGATGAGGTAGTTCTGGATCTCCGGGAGGGATGGCTCGATGCCCGGCGAGGTCCAGTTGCCCTCCACCGGCTCACCTGCCGGAATCTCCCCCTCGACGGCAGGCCCCCAGGTGATCTGATGCGTGGCCTCGCTGCCCTCGTAGCCGGGGTGCAGGTAGCCCGAGTTGTGGGCCTTCCCCTCCTTGGCAGCCGCCGAGACCTCGATCTGGTAGAGCGCCTTGAAGTCGCCCTTCTTGAACGCCGCGACCCACTTCTGGCGCTCCCACTTGTCCATCTTGGTCAGGTGCTGGCCGATGATCTTGCCGTCACCGATGGACGCCGACGCCGCCTTGATGTACGAGCCGAGGGAGTTCTTGTCGTAGGAGTTGACGGTGAGCGCCGCGACCGAGGCGGGGAACTTGGCGTAGCCCATCTCGTTCCACTCGAAGAGGTCGGCGGCGTTCGCCTCGGGCGTGCTGGTGTCCACCCCGGAGAGGAGGCCGTCCATGGCCTCCTTCAGTGCCTGCACCGCGTTCTCGGGGGTGTTCTCCGTGAAGCCGTTCTCCGCACGCCACTTGACCCAGAGCGGCTGCTGCCAGAAGACGCCGAGGCTCTTCAGCTTCTCGCCCATGGCGTAGGCGCTCTCGTCCGTCACCGTGTCGAGGTACTGCCGAGCCTGCATCAGCGACGGGACGGTCGTCTGCGAGCCGAAGAAGAACACCGACCCGGTGTAGCCCTCTGGCAGCACGGACATGCCGAACTTGTCCGTGAGCTGCCCCTTCGAGAAGAGCGTGTTGACCTTCTTCTTGTCGAACTCCACCGGGTCCTGGAGGCCGTGGCTGAGGACGTGCGAGTAGTAGGTGGCCCAGATGTTGGGCTGTTCCTCGGGAGGCTTGACCTCCTCCCCGGTCTTGGGGTCCGTGAAGTGCCACTTGCCGTCGGAGTGCTTCGTGGCCTCGTAGGGCTGCACGTACTCGCCGTCTTCGTAGTGCGAACTCGTGACCTCGTACTTCGCTCCCACGCCTGCGGCGTTCAGCCAATCGGTTGTCGGGTAGCCCCCGATCTTGACCCCGGTCATGGCGGTCACGTCGGTCTTGGGCTTGAAGATCTTCGCCGTGTCGGTCGAGACCTCGTAAACCGCCGTCTTGGGGTTCTGCGGGCTTCCGGCGAAGTAGGTGCCCGGAGTGAGATCCGACACGACGACGGGCTTCTTCGGCGCGGCCTTCGCCGTGGGCGACGGGATGTCGTCGGGCATCCCGTGGTACTCCTTCATGCCCTTGTCGTAGTTCGTCTTCACCGCCTTGGCCGTGAGCTTCGACACCCCGCCCTTGGTGTTGACGTAGACGCCCGTGCCGTCGGCGGCGACGACCATGTACGCCTTGCCTCCCGGCGAGGAGTACTTGCCGGGCACGATCTCCGGGTTCTCATTGAGGGTCGGGTTCTCCACCGGGGAGAAGTCCCAGTCGCCCTGCATGGCGTTGAACATCTCGGAGTCGTTCATGAACCCGAAGCCGTTGTCGGAGAGGTTGTCTCCCGTCTTGGCGTCGTAGATCGTCCAGTGGTCCTCCCCCTCCTTCACCGCGACCATCTGGAAGTCCGTGCCGGGCGCACCGTTCTGAGCCTTGGTGCCGACCGGAGCGTCCTGGACCACCTTCAACGAGAAGTCACCGTCGTCCTTGCTCAGCTCCTCCTGCTGCTTGTCCTGGAGCGCCGGAGGGGTCTTCGCGTAGTCGGGCAGCACGTCCGGCTTCGACTCGATGCGGAGGAACCCGTTGTCGATGGCCCCCGAGAAGGAGTCCTCGCCCAGCACATTTCCACTGCCGTCGTCGGTCCACTGCGCCGCGCTGATCTTGGTGTAGGTGTGCGGAATCCCTCCGGTGCCCTGCCAACGCACCACGGTTCCCACAGGGAGACCCGACAGCTCTTCGAGGCTCTTCACCTTCGGGTGCTGGATGTCGGTCTCCGTGCGGACCAGCTTGGCCTTCAGGAGGTCGATGAACTTCTGCTTGGTGACCGTCTTGTCCTTGTCGAAGCCGACGATGGAGTTCGGGTTGAGAGACCCGAGAGCGTTCATCTTCTTGTTCAGCTCGGACTTGAAGTTCTTGCCCTGGAACGATTCCAGGATGTCGATGGCCTGCTGGACCTGGGACATCGTGAACTCTCCGCCGTCCATGCCCTGCACGCCCGTGCTCTTCGGCGTCTTCGAGCCGATCCAGACCTTGGGGGCGTTCTCCTCCTCGACGCTCGTCCCTTCCTCGATGCCGATGGAGTCCTTCAGGTACTTGATGACGGCAGGCTTGGCCTTCAGATCCGGGTACTTGTTGAGCGCGGCGACCTTCAAGGACTCCTGGTTCTCGGCGCTCTTCAGCGGGTTGCTGTCCGGCAGCGCCTTCAGGCCGTAGCTGACGTGGAAGGACGAGTGCTCCTCCAAAGCCTTGTACGCCTCCGCGATCTGGATGGAGGACATGGCCGGAGCACCTGGCCAGAGCTGCTTGTCCTTGGCTCCGAAGCTGCTCTCCGGGGCCTTCGGCGCGACGTAGCGCAGATTCCCCGCCGCGACGGCATCGCCCATGTCGCCGGGCGTGAACGCCAGGTTCGGCCACTTCGGATCGTCGGCGGGAGCCTTCCAACCCTCCTCGGTCTTGTCCACGAAGTTGAGGAAGTTGCCCGCCTGGTCGAACATCGCCAGCCGCTGTCCCACCGGGAAGGCGTTGACGTGGGCCATCTTCGTGATGGCGTCGCCCTCGGCGTAGCCGAACTCGTTGACCTCGCTGGGGGACGGGACGTTCGGCTCCAGGGCAGGAAGCGAGAAGACGGTGAACTTCTGGCTCTTGGCCGAGCCGGAGAGCTGCGACGCCGCGTAGACGTTGCCCCCCGGCGTGAGGAAGGCCCCGTTGTCGAGCTTGGTGTAGTAGGTCTTCGACCCGTCCTTCTTGGTGTACTCCAGCTTCGTGCCTGGCAGCAGCGACTCCAGGTCCTCGACGCTCGTGATGGTGTGACCCTCGCCCCACTCCCAGGGAGCCTGCTCCTCAGCCGACTGGCTCTGGAGCGGAGCCGGGACGTAGTAGTGCTTGTTCCCCCCTGGAGCGAAGAAGATGTCGTTGAGGGTGAGCATCCCGCCGTCCAGTCCAGACGGAAGCAGGGCGCTCCACTCGTCGCCGTCCTGGGCCTTCGTGTAGGTGATGATCTTGCCCTTGCCGGTGACCTCGAAGATCTGGTCCCCCGGCTTCGGGGCGTGGGTCACGATGTCCTTGTTGACCAGGACCGCGTTGGTGGGCACCCCCTCAGGCAGGTCGTCGTCCGTCGCCGGAGCCTCCGACTCGCTCGTCTGGTCGGGCACCAGATGCGGAGACTCCTCCGGCAGCGGGAGCGAGTAGTGCTCCGCGATGTACTTGCGACGGGCGAGGAGGGTGTTCGCCATGGACTCGTCCATGCCGTACTCCGAGACCATCTCCTGGATGCGCTCGGGCGACAGGTTGACGATCCGCTGAGCACCGTCCAGCTCCTCGGCGTAGGTCATGTCCGATCCGAAGACCGCCGCCTTCTTGCCGGTGCGGTAGCTCTCCAGCTCGGTGACGCTCGGACCGAAGTCGGACCCCTTCGCGCTGCCCATGGCGCGGTACTTCAGCGCGCCGCCGTTGTCGATGCGCCACGGGTTGCCGTCCTTGTCCGTGAGCACGTTGTCCCACGACAGTCCGAACACATCCCAGTTGGCCAGCCAGGCGTCGATGGCGAAGTCGCGTCGGACCTTGGAAAGCCACACCTGGTCGTTGAGCCGGGCCTGCATGTCCTGCTTGCCGTCCACGATCTTGGAGTAGATCTGGCCATCCGAGGCGACATCGACCTCGGGGGCGTTCACGCCCAGCTCGCGGTAGAGCGCGTTGGCCAGCGCCTCGTTGTTGCCGTGATCGGCGGTCTGCGGCTTCTTGACGTAGTACTTCGCCGGGCCGTCCGGCGTCGGCAGCTCGTAGAGGCCCCCCGGATTCGAGCCGCTCTGTCCACCGATCTTCTTCGCGCCCTCGTCCGTGATGAGACCGTGGCTGGGGATCGGCTCCTGAGTGGCCGGTGCCGGACCAGCCGTCAGGGCAGCGCCGTACTGCGCCAGCTCCTCATTGGAGTAGGTGTTGCCGTTCGCCCACGACAGCCACTGCCCGTTCGACTGCTTGGTGAGAGTCACGCCGTCGAGGTTCACCTGAGCGCCGGTCGGCGCGATGGCCAGGTGGTTGCGCTTCTGATCGACGGTCAGGTCCGGCGAGTTGAAGATCGGGGAGAAGCCCGAGATCGGCTCTCCAGGGTCGGCGGGCTGCTCCGGCTCCTGGGTCCCCGTCGGGGTCACGAGCGTGAGCTGATCGCGCATCGCGTACATGACGCCGTGGGACACAGGCTTCTTCTTGCCGCCCTGCGTCCAGGTGCCGTTCTCCTGCTTGCGGAACGGGACCTGACCCTCCTCCGGGATGAGCTTCGAGCCGACCGGAGCGTTCACCAGTGCGGTCGAGAACTCGACATCCGTCATCTCGGCCAACGGCTTGTCGGCAGCCGGAGCCTCCTGAGGCTGCTGCTTGGTCGAGTTGCCCTTGAAGGCGTAGAGCTGCTCCGGCTGGTACTCGCCCTCGGAGGCCATGACCGCCGTCATCAGATCTTCTTCGGTGACTCCGGCCTGCGGGTGGGTGAGGTTCTTCCACGAGCCGTCCGGCTGCTTCTCCACGAGGTCCGCCGCCTCATAGTGCGGGGCGTCGCCGTCGGCGGTGTTCTCCTCGAAGTCCGGGTCGTAGCCGATCAGAATCTTGTCGCCCGGCTGGGCGTTCGTGATGTCGTCCTGGGTCGCCTCGGCGGTGTAGTCGTAGTCGCCGGGGAAGAGGTAGTGCGGGGATTCCTCGCTCAGGATGTCGAGCGGGGCCATGTCCTCGTGCCAGATGAGATCCGTCGAGTTGACGTTCGGCTCGTCCTCATCGACCTCCGGTGGCAGCGGCTTCGACTGCTTGGTGGCGTGGATGTAGACCTTCTCGGCACCACCGTCCACGACCATCGCGTTCATGGCGACCTGGCCGAACCAGTCCTCGTCGTCATCGACGTTGGACCAGATGGCGAGGCCGTCCCCGGAGTCGGTCAGTTCGTACTCGGAGACCATCGCTCCGTTGTCGAAGGCCACGAGCACGCGGTCACCGATGGTGGAGACCTGCATGTGGCCGGGCGTGGCCAGCTCGGTGTAGTCGCCCTCGCCGGGCACGAGCTTGGAGGTCGAGCGGGGCTTGTCCCGCTTCGGCAGCTCCGGCGCGGGGCCATCTCCGATGTCCGGCGCGAGGATGGCGACGTTCTCCGAGGTCAGGTCGTTGCCGGTCTTGCTGGACTTCCAGGTCCCGTCCTCGTTCTTCGTGAGCGTGGCCTCGCTGTCCACCATGTAGATCTGGTGGCCGACCTCCGCGCTGTCGAGGAGTCGCTGAACCTCCGCCACGTTGGAGTTGCCGTTGATGGCGGAGATGTCCTTCGGCTTCGGACGCTTCGGCTTGGCCGGTGCCGGAGAGGGCTGCTCGGGCTGGGGTCCGTCCGCCAGCCCCTCCGGGCCGATGGCAGCCAGGAGCGCGTTGGTCGAGACCACGACCCCCGTGCTGCTGTCCCAGTCGCCGTCTTCACGCTTGGTGAACTCCCGGTCGCCATTCGTCTGGTGGATGACGTGACCGACTTCAGCCGCGTCGAGCAGCTCCTTGGTGTCGGCTTCGGAGAGGTCGGGACCGAGCGCGCTGAGGTCCGGCTGCTCAGTGGACTCCTGCGGAGCGGAGGAGTCCCCACCGTCGAGTGGAGAGCCAGCCGGAGCCTTCGGCTCCTTGCCCTCCTTGGCGATCTTCACGTCGCTGTTGTTGACCGCGATGGCGGACTTGAACGACTCGGCGTCGAGCTGGCCCCCGAACTGATTCGTCCAGGCGTCGCCCTCCTTGTCCTTGGTCCAGTTGGTCTTGTTTCCAGCGGGCGACGTGTACGTGACCTGAGCGCCGGGCAGCGCCTTGTCGATCCAGTCGTTCGTCGGGGTGTCGCCCACGGAGACAGGCGCGGGCTTGGAGGCTGCCTCTCCGTCGAGCGGATTCACCGACTTGCCATCGAGCGGGTTGTACTCCGGCTCCTCGGGAGCACCGATGGAGAGGATGCTCTTCAGGTGCGCGAGGTTGTCCGCGCTGACGCCCTGAGTAGTGCCCTCGTCCTGTCCGTCGAAGGTGCCTTCCGAGTTCTTCACGAAGGGGCGATCCGCCACCATGACGGTGACCCCCTCGGGAAGCCCTTCGAGCGCCTGCAACGCCTCCTCGAAGTTCATCTCCCCGAAGTTCATCGCCTCGGTGTTGGCGAAGGTCTCCTCGACCACGGAGATGTCGTCGTCGCTCGTGTCGGGCACGAGGTCACCGGAGTCGTAGAGGTCCTGGAGATCGGCGTCCTTCAGTCGCACCCCAAGATCCACGTGCTCCCAGGTGTCGTCCGCGAGCTTCTTGAACTGAGGGGTGCCTCGACTGTCCACGAGGGTCGCGCCCACCTTCAGGGCGTTGAGGCTGACCGACCCGCTCGTGGCCTCGAACTCCTCGACGGAGTAGTTCTCGTCGCCTTCGAAGTCCGGTCCGAACTTGTTTTGGAAAACAGCGGTGAGAGTCTTCGGGATCTCGATCTCGCCAGCCTCGTTGAAGGCGTGAACGGACCCGTCGGGGGTGACGACGTAGGCCATGCCCGGCTGAGAGGCCGGACGGATGAGCTTGGAGCCGTTGGGCGCGGTGTACTTCGCCTTGCCGATGCTGAAGTGCTTGTTGCCCGTGAGCGTGGACTTCTTGATCTTGAGCTTCAGCTTCGGCTTCTCGGCAGGCTTCGGCGCGTTCTTCTCGGAGGCTGCCTTGCCGGAGATGGTGCCCTGCGACATGAAGCCGCCTGCGGCGCTGCCCGAGGAGATGGCTCCCTGCGGAGGGGTGAGGCCCTGGGCTGCGGCCTCGGCGTTCTTGGCGTCGATGATGTCCTTGGTGATCGGAGCGCCGATGGGCAGCCCGTAGAACTGAGCACCCTCCGGGGTGCGCACTCGACGGACGGCCAGCTCCAGGACCTGGGACTCGAACTGTTCGACGCTCACGACGCTCCAAAATCTTCTGGCCAGAAGAATGTCTGCTCTGTGATATCGGCCTCTACTCGTCTTGCCGAACGGCCCCTGGAATCGCCTCGACCTTCTCCACAACCTCCGAGATCTCACCTTCGAGCAGGAGACCGCTTCGATAGACCGTCGTGGCGTCGAGTCCACCGAAGCGGTAGCTCTTTTCGGTGGTTCGAGCATCGAGAACTACGGCCAGCAGCCCAGCCGCTGCCGACGGCACCGAGTCGAAGAAGAATCTTGTGGTCGAACTAGCCATCGTCGCCTCCCCGACGCACGAACGAGATGATTCGCTGGAGGGTCCTCACGACGGCCCGGAAGATCATGCCGGGCATCCTCTTCACGTCCTCGGTGGTCATCGTGAGCGCACCTGGCCCTGGAGAGTCGATGTCGAGTGTCTCCAGGGTGTTCGCCAGGGTCACGATGAGGATGGCGAGGTAGCACTGGCACCGAGGATGGCGAGGAGGTCCGAGCAGGTCCCCGTAGACCTTCAGCCGGTTGTCACCGGTCGGGAACTCCTCGTGCAAGCCGACCTCGGTGCCGTGGAGTGCGCGGCAGTACTCGCAAGGCGTGTTGTTGACGAAGTTCGCCAGCCAGATCTTGCGGACTCGGTAGCCGAAGTCCTCCAGCTCGGTGTACGCCTGGATCATCGCGTCGGTGTAGCCTCGCTGGGCTGCGACCCCGGCGCTGTGCTGCATCCGCAGGATGGCTCGACGGCGAGCCTTCTCGTCGCGGCTGCTCTTCTTGTACTCACGGAGATTCCGGCGCACATCCGCGAGAAGATTCTGGAGGTACTCGGAGTTGAAGATCTCCGTGGGCGTCCATCCGGTGAGGCCGGACTCTCGGACCGCATGCGCAGAGGCCACGGCTGCGCTCGCTCGGTAGGCGCTGCGCACGATGGCTTCGAGCTGCCAGCGCACCGACTGCGGGCTGAAGCGCCCCTGATCCCACGCATCGAAGGTCGCGGCAATCTGCTGCCGAACGGTGGCCTCCAGGGCGCGGGCAGCGAGATGAGCCTGACGGGCAGCCCGGAGTTGTTCCGCGAAGCTCGCCATCAGCCCTCCTCGGGCTTCTGCTCCTCCGCCGCGTCAGCCAGCTCCGAGAGCACTGGGGTGCCGGGACGAGCCTCTCGGAACTGCTTCACCGCATTGGTGAACTCGCTCTGGATGTCCTTCATGAGGGCCGTGTTGCCCGTGCGCTTGGCCTCCACGAACTGAGCCTGGAGAGACTTCAGACGCTCGATGGTGACCGGACGAGCGCCGCCTTCTGGAGCCTCCTCTCCACCCCCGATTGGAGACCCGATGGGCTTGCCATACAGACGAGCGCCCGCATCCGTCGCCACTCGACGGACCGCCAGGCTCACGAGCGAGGAAAGCTCCTCGCGCTCAGTTGGAATCGACGGCATCGAGCAGGTCACCCGCCATCCTCATCAGCTCCGAGTAGGCGTCCAGCGGCTGAGAGAGCTGCATCGCCTGCTCTTCGAAGTCCCGGAGGGCCTGGTCCTCTGGAGAGGCCGGAGCTGGAGGCCCGCCTGGAGCCGGGGCCACTGGACCGCCAGGGAGTGGCTGACCGTCGGGACCCAGGGCCGGGACGGCTCCGCCTGCGGCAGCGGCGAGCTGCGCCTGAGCGGCTGCCTGCTCCTCCTCGATCCGACGATCCACTTCGTCGTAGTCGATCTCCAGGCCCATCTCCTCGGCCACGACCTCCTCCAGCGCCCGCATGAACTCGGGGGTCGCGTTGACGCTCTGACCCGCCGAGGCGAGCTTGTCGAAGGTGGCCGAGATGGCCTGCTTCTGCTCGTCGGTGAGCTTGCCCCAGGTGAAGGTCGGGTACTTGCCCCCGTCGAAGTTGAAGTCGATGAGCTGCGGGATGATGTAGTGGTTGATCTGGTTGGCGATGTCGTCCATGATGGCGCGGAGCATCAGGATGAACATGTCGTCGCCCGGCTGGGCGAAGTTCACCATCGAGCCTTCGCCCTGGCCCGCGCCGGTCTCCTTGTCCATGAAGCCAGCGAGCATCGACTTCGACATCTGGTTGTTGTGGTGGTTGATGAGGTTCAGGTACTCGAAGGACCCGGCCTCCTTCAGCAGCTCCACCTTGAAGCCGTCCGGCACCATCATCCACTGGGCCAGGGCGAGGTTCGCCAGGTTCTGCGCGAACTCGCGCTTCGCACCCATCGAGGCGTTGGGCGGAACGGTGCCGATGCGGGTGCCGACGGCGGCTCGCTGCGCGGCCAGGTGGGCGGTGTAGTAGAGCTTGACCTTCTTGTCGTAGTGGTAGAAGGCGCTCTGGAAGAACGAGACCCCGTAGAACTTCCGCTCCTCCTCCTGGGCCGCGTAGTAGAAGCAGTACTCCGGCTCGATGTACACGTCGGTGACCTTGCCGCCGTTGGTGGCCCGCTGGCGGATGCCCGCGAAGCCACCGCCCTTGTCGGTGACGAAGGTGACGGTCTCGCTCGGGCGGTAGGCGAGCTTCTTCAGGGTGATCTTGCCCGCGAGCGGGCCGAACTCTGGACGCCAGAAGACCTTCTCGAAGGCGGCGAATCCATCGAACAGAGCGCCGAGGAGCTGACTCATGAAGCGGTGGAAGGTGACGCTCATGCCGCCCTGAGCTGGAGGCGTGTGGAAGACCTGCTCGATGAACTCGGCCTCCTTCTCCCCGCCGTCGGCGGGAACGAAGGTCGCCGTGCTGAGCGCGGCACGAATGGGCAGCGAGAGGAGTCGGAACAGCGCTCGCGCCTGACCGTCCATACGCCGCATCGTCACGAGCTGTCGGACAGTCGGCCCCATCTCCTCCGACTCGTCGCGGAGGATCTCCTGAAGCTCCTCGTCCACGCTCTTCTTCAGGCCGACCGAGAACGGACGGAATGGAGTCGTGAACGCGAGGTTCTGATCGACGCCCTGCTCGACGCCAAGCTCCGGGACCTCGGTCTTCTCCGGCGCAGTTACGTCTTCACCAGCCACCGCTCATCCCCTTCATTCCGATGGGCAACCCGAGGTTGCCCTGCCCGAAGCTCAGCTCCGCCATCCCGACCAGCGGGGCGACGGCATCCCCCACTTCGAAGAAGCCGACCCCGACTTCTGTGATCTCGTGCTCGGGGTCTTCCTCGCCTCCGAGGTTGATGGCTCCCACGATAGAGCACGCGAGTGCGTCAGCCTCGTCTTTCGACCCGCCAGGCGGGTGGTCCACCTTGCCCTTGTCGCCCCGAGAGAGGGCCTCCAGCTCATCCATCAGGCGCTGGCTGAACGGCATGTAGAGGCGCGACTCGCTCGCCACGTCCTTCAGCGTCTTCCAGATGTCGGGGTCCCGGTCCGTGCTCACCCGGTCCGATTCGATGCCGTGGGAGAGCAGGATCTGGATCGTGTCCGTGCTCTGGAACCCGTCGAAGGTGAAGGAGCCGATCCAGAAGCCCCGCTTGATGAGTTCGAAGGCGAGCATGCGCGCCCAGCGGATCTGGATCTCGCGGGGGAGCTTCGACCCGTCCTCGTCCTTGGCCGACACGTCCGCCTCGAACGAGATGGTGAAGTCGTTGCGCAGGATCGGCACCGTCGTCGGCACCTGCACGATGAAGCCGGTCTCGTCCTCGACCTCCGCGATGCGCTCCTCCCAGCGCTCCACGTGGCTCATGGCGATGCCCGCCCGGTCGCCCTTCACCGCGAGGTCTCCGTGCATGGCGTAGCGAGCGCCCGCGATGGGCTTGAAGTCTGGGTCGAAGGTGAACACCGGCTCCCAGCCGCGCACCGTCTTGCCGGTCTTGGGCGAGGTCACCGCCGTGACCCGGTAGTCGATCTGGATCGGTTGGTCGGCGCGGTCCACGGCCTGCTTGAAGATGACCGGGTTGCGGAAGTAGGCGTCGGTGGCTCGGGTCGGCTTGCACTCGTACATCGAGGCAGCCTCGTCCGGGTCCTTGTCGTAGTCCTCCTGGAAGTCCTCCGGCCCCTTCACGCGAGGGTTGACCTCCCACGTGGCCAGCGGGCCGGACACGTAGTGGATGCTCTTCTCGCCGTACTTGGCGATGGAGTCGCGGCCCTCCTTGGTCTGCTTCTGGATGGTCGATCCGAGGTAGCGGGGGTAGGAGATGGTGACGCGCTTGTAGGTCTGCGGGAATCGGGTCGAGGCCGACCCCTTCAGCATCTTCAGGATGGACTCGGCGGAGGTCGATGCCTCTCGGGCGCGATTGCCCAGACCGACCATCTCGTCCTTGGCGCGGAAGGCGTCGATCTCGTCCGCGACGCCGAGCATGATGTTCAGACCCTCCTGGCTCTCGGCGTCCGAGTGGCCGGAGATGGCGATGATGTGCTTGTCGTACTCGATGATGTTCTGCTTGGCGTCGGCCTTGTCCTTGAACCAGCCGCGCTTGACCGCCTCTCGCATCGGGGTGAAGAAGGCGTTCATGGCCTGCGCCGAGTTCGCCGCGATGTTGAGCAGGTGGATCGAGTCGAAGTCCGGCATCTGGAAGTAGCGCTGCGGCGACTTCATGCAGAGCAGGAGATACGCCACCCGGAGCGACGAGAACCGGGCGATGGCGTCCTTGCCGGACCCCTTACCCCACTGGAGCGTGATGATGTTCTTGACCGGGATGTCCTTCGCCCAGTACTCCTTGGTCTTCGGGTCATCGAAGCCCTCGGCCATGAGCGGGTACAGGTCCGGGTAGAAGATTCGCTCGATGTGCCGGACCGCATCCTCCTGCACTTCGGAGAGGTCGATGTCGGGCAGGTTGAGGAACTTCGAGTCCTGGATGAAGGTGCGCAGATCCACCGGCTCCTCCCAGAAGATGTCCTCCAGGGGGGACGGTGGGGTCCAGACCTCTACCTCCGGCTCTGCGAAGGCAGCCGACATCTCCAGCGGGTTGCGGATCAGCCGAGGCCCGAGTTCGAGAGCCATGAGGAGACCTACCGATTCTGGGCAGCGATGGCCTGGATGGTCTCCAGGTAGGACTTCCGGCTGGCGCTGAGGGTGAGCACGTCCTGGAGGAGGAGCTGCTCGATCTCGTTCAAGTCGTCGGAGTCGAGGTCGTCGTCTTCGGTCTCCTTCCAGACCTGCTCGACCTGCTCCGCCTCACCGAACATGACCTTGTTTCCCGAAACGGTGTACGGGATCTTCAGGAAGGACTGGTTCGCGTCCTTGCCCTCGCACTCCACGATGATGAAGTCGCTCCACAGCTCCCGAATCCACCGGTACGGGTAGAGCACCGACGACGGCGCGGCGATGTCCTTGGCGTCCTCGTGCAGCTCCTCGTACAGGTGCCGACGCTCGCGCTCCTGGGCGTCCCACGCCCGGCGCACGATCTCGGTGTTGAACGACCCGACGCTCGTGAGCATGAGGTAGTCGGAGCCGCTCTCGTGGGTAGCCCGGACGATCTTCTTCGCCTTGTTCTTGGCCTTCAGCGCCTCCCACGCGGCGGCAGCCTTCGCGGCCTTGGCCTGCGTGTCGGCATCCACGTCGTCCCCACCAGCCGCCCACTTCTTCACGCGGGAGACAGCGATGGCGATGGCCGACGACTTCGACTTGCCGCTGCGCATGACCGCCTTGGCGATCCGGCAGATGTAGTTCGGCAGCCCGCCGCTCTTCTCGACCCAGTTCTCTCCCGGCGACGAGTCCAGGGAGCATCCGCTCCCCGCCGCGAGGAAGACAACGAGGTCGGTGTCGTGCTTATCCAGCATGATGCTCCTTCTACTGGCCGATGGCGGCGTACTTCTCCGCGAAGTGCCGACGGACGCGCTGGCGCTCGGACGCATCCGAGATGAGTTCCACGGCCTCCAGCGAGATCTTGGTGACCTCCTCCATGAGCGCGGCGCGGAGCTGCTCCTGGCTGACCTGGAGCACGCGGTTCCACTCCTTCAGCAGGTCGAGCCACTGAGCATTGAAGTCCTTCTCGGTGTTGACTCCGACCCAGCCGTGCTCCTCGCGGTACTTGATGATGAGGTAGCGAGTGACGATGCGCTCCAGCAGGATCTCCTGGGCGGTGTGCATCGGGATGCCGAAGGCTTCGGCGCGCAGGCGGCTCTTCAGCTCGTCGTGGAGCGCGAGCAGCTCGGGGTCCTGGGCGATGTACTCCGGCAGACGGAACGCTCGTTCGAGACCGTCAGCGGGTGCTGCATCGAGATCGCGGTCGGTCATGCTATGTGATATCGGCCTCGCGGAAGGTGGGCGACCCCCAGAACTGCTGGAAGTGCGGGTTTCGGAAGAAGTTCTCGGCGGTCCCGTGCGTGCCCACGACTCCGATGTGGTCCGAGCGAGGGGCGCACGGAACGGCGCACCGCAAGCCTCGCTGCGGCAACACCCTCGTGTTGAGGTTCCAGTCCCAGCCGGACTGGTGCCCCGGATAGTCGTTGAAGGTCGAGTAGTCGTGGTCCCACGTCGGGCTGATGACCTGCTCCCAGCGGTCGCGCCACGTGCCCCAGACCAGAGGGCTGAACTGCCGCGACCGCTGGACTACATCGGGCTGCGTGGGGTCGCTCGTCATCGTGTTGAAGGCGTTGACGGTGGCGATCTCTGGATCGTGCTCGAAGTGCTCGGACGACCACTCGAAGAACTTCAGGATGTCGTCGGACACCACGATGTCGTCCTCCGTGCGGACCACGAAGTCGAAGCCCTCGGAGAACAGGCGCTCGAAGACGACCCACGGGTGACGAAGCACTCCGTAGCGCTCGGGGTTGATGGTCAGCTCGATGTCGATCCCCATGCGATCCGAGAAGGACCGAATGATGTCGGAGACCGCACTCTGGAGAGGCGACGGCTCGATGGTGGCCAAGACGGTCCACCCCTCCAGACCCTGCACCGACTCCCACGAGACCAGCGAGTCTCGAAGGTAGTCGGGACGGTTGTAGGCCGTGAGGAAGAGCGCTCGCCGCATCAGAGGGTCTCCACTGGAGGGGCGGCTTCCACGACCGGCTCCAGGACCTCCACTACCTCGCCCACCACGAGGTCGGGGATCGGAGTGGCGGTCTCCACGACGTTCGAGCGCCCATCCTTCTTGTGCCCCCAGTGGTGAACGGCGATGGTCTCTGGAGGGAGCTGGTCGAGGAACTCCTGGGCGTCGCCGCCCGGCACGATCCGACTCCAGTGGATCGGGTTGAAGGTCGGGACCGGGTAGACGTGGATCAATCCAGGATGAAGCCGAGCCTGCTCGGTCAGCAGCGAGGGGCCGGTGGTGAGGACCATCTCGGCGGTCGGGTTGGCAAAGTACTTCTCGGGGAGTCGGGCGAGCACCTTGCCCCAGAACTCGTTCTGGGGATCTGGAGCGCCGAAGGCGGCGTTCACGATGTCCCCGATGTCGTTCTCGTAGGAGGCCCAGGCTCGGTCGGGCAGGTTCTCCGGCAGCGGGCGCACGGGCTGCATGTCGCAGTTCACGTAGACGCCGCCCCACTTGTGGACCAAGGCGTAGGCCACCACGTCCGCGAGCTGGACGTACAGCTCGATGCCGTGCCGTCCGGCGTCCCGCTCGTAGAGGCTGTCGAAGACCGGCTTCAGGTCGGGGAAGTCGCTGAGGACGCTCTCGTCCCAGAGGAGGACCTGCCAGCCGGGGTTGAGGTCTTGCCACATCCAGCCGTAGACCTCGTACTCATCGGGGATGACCCGCCCGGCCCAGAAGCGGTGGATGATCCGGGTGTGGCCGAACTCGTTCATCGCCCTAGCCCCGGTAGTACTCGACCGTCCGTCGCACTCCCTCTGGAAGGGGGACGAACGCCCGGCCCTCTGGACCATAGATCACGTTCAGGGTGCTCGGATCGGCCTTGACCACGGCCCCTGGAGTCTCGCCGGGTCGAAGTGGAAGGTGGACGATGGACCCCGAACCGACCTCCCGGATGACTGCCTCCGCGATGTCGAGGACGGTGGTGTCAGCCCCGGTGCCTGCCTCCAGGACGTGGATGAAGTTCCCGTTCTGGGCGGTCGCGTAGAGGGCATCCACCAGGATGTCGGCCACGTCGCTGACGAAGATCATGTCCATGATCTGCTGGCCGTCGCCGTAGACCTCGATGGGGTCTCCGTGCAGCGCTCGCATCACGAACGACGGCATGATCTTGCGGACCTTGCTCGGACCGTAGGGAGCAGCGACCGACTGCCGAGGCCCGTAGGCGTTGAGCGCCCGGACGACCGAGATGTTCGTGCCCCGGTACTTGTTGAACATCCAGCAGAGGCGCTCGACCGTGGACTTCGAGATCGAGTAGGGGTTCTGCTCCCAGTGGTTGCCGACCGCGATGTTGACGCCCGGAATCTTGTACTGCGCCGCCGCCTCCAGGATGTTCAAGCCACCTTGGATGTTGGTCATGATGGCTGGAGTCGGGTTGCCGATGGTCTCCTGCGTGCCGAGCACTCCGGCCAGGTGGATGAAGGCGTCGGCGTGGGCCATGGCCTCGGTGACAGCGACCGGATCGCGCATGTCTCCGAGGAAGGCCGTGACCCCTGAAGGGTGCATGTGCGTCGCGGTGTGGTCGAGCACGAGCACGCGGTTCCCGTCCGCCAGGAGGCGCTCCACGACGTAGGAGCCGATGAAGCCTGCCCCTCCGGTGACGAGTACGGTCTGGTTCTTCACTGAGCGCTCCTTCATCGTTCTCGCATCTCCGCGAGAGAGAGCTTGCGAGGGGGGCCTGCGGTGGGTTCGGCGGGTCTGGCCGAATCCGGTGGAGCGGGTACTACACCGGGGGACGAAACCGCCTTCCCCCGAGTGAACGCTTCAGCGATCAGGATAAGGGCCAGCTCCAGGTTGCCGCGAGGATCGGAAGACCCCCGAAGGCGGGTATTGACCTCCCACAGCGTCTTGACGGCGAAGAGCAGTCGTTCCTGCTCCAAACGCAGGGCGAGTTCGCGCCGTGCCTCGAACGAGGCCCCGGTCACCTGGAGGGTCCCTCCGGCCTTCAGCACGAACAGGTCTCGGATGCAGGCCACCAACTCGGCCTGGATCTGGGAGGGGGAACCGATGGTGGCTAGCTGCTCGTCCAGGAGAGCGAAGATGCGCTCGTGGTTGCCGGTCATCATGGCGGCGAGCAGCGCTGGGGCCGGGTCGTGCTCGCCCGCAAGCGTCGCGTAGCCCTCCAGGGTCGTGACACGAGCGCGCCAGGCCATGTCGAGCGACTGGATGGCGCGGCGGACGTTCCCGTCGCTGCGCTGAGCCAGGTGGTGCAGGAGCGCAGGCTCGACCTCGATGCCTTCCTTCTGCGCGATGACGACCAGGCGGTCCAGGACCTCCGCCGCCGAGACCGAACGGAACTGGAACTCCACGAGCCGGGACAGGATGGTCTCCGGGATCTTGTGCGGCTCGGTCGTGACGAGCACGAAGACCGTCCCGGCAGGCGGCTCCTCCAGCGTCTTCAGGAACGCCTCGTAGCCCTGCTTCGTGATCGACTGCGCCTCGTCCAGGATGACGACTCGGTAGGAGCCTCCGGTCGAGTAGCGCACCACGTCGATGAGCTTGCGAATCTGATCGACGCCTCCGTTGCTGGCCGCGTCGATCTCGATGGTGTCGCTGGCGTCCATGGCCGAGGCCAGGATGCGCGCCGCCGTGGTCTTGCCGACGCCGGACGGGCCGGAGAAGAGCAGCCCCGGAGGGACGGACTCCGTGGTGACCATCTGCTGGAGCACGATGGCGTTCAGGCGCTGCCCGATCATTTCTGAAAACGAAGTCGGGCGGTACTTCAGAACGAGGGGCTGCCCGTCAGAGGCCATCTTCGATGTCCTGGGTCAGGTCATCGAGGAGGTCCCGACGCATGTCCTCGATCATGCGCTCCAGCAGCTCGGCCTCGTTTTTCGAATCTCCGTAGTAGAAGTCGAAGGCCAGCGTGATGTTGTCGTGGCACGCCTTGCAGGGCTGCTGCGAGATCAGGCAGTCGTTGTGGACTCCGAGCTGGTGCGCCTTGCGGAGCACCTTCCGGGGCATTCCGGGGTCGATCATCAGCTCAGCCATCCTCGCGCACCTGCGTCTTCCCGTCCTCCAAGGTGAAGCGGTACACCTTGTCGGCATCTTCCGCGAACTCGGGCTGGTGGGTGACCATGAAGATCTGGACGCTCGTCTTGTCCACGATCTGGCGGAGGAACTCCCGGAGCGGGTCCAGGTACTCGGCACTCACGTGGGCGAAGGTCTCGTCCAGGATCAGGATGTTCTCAGTCTTCGTGCCCTTGGACAGGAGCATCACGACGAGCCGGAGCAGGAAGCCGATGGTCGCGGCCAAGCCGCCGCCTCGGGCCTCCATGACGTTGGTCTCGAAGACGCGGCCCTCCAGGGTCGTGCGGACGATGAACTCCACGGTCGCGGACTTGCCGCGCACCGCCTGGATGATGTGGAAGGACAGCGACTCATCGAAGATCGTCTGGAGTCCACGAGTGACCAGCTCCTCGATGATGCGCTGCGCCTTCATCTGCCGGTCCTCGCCCAGCGAGTTGAGCAGGATGGTCACCCGCTCCAGGGTCTCGATGGTCTCGGCAAGGTCAGCGACCTCGGCCTGAAGCTCCTTGCCGCGCAACAGGGTCGCTCGCATCTCGCCTTGCTCTGCGTCGATGCGACGACGCGCTTGGCGAGTGCGGATGGTGAGGGTGTCGAGGTCAGCCATTTCACGTTGTGATACGTCCGGCTGTAGGAATCGCACAGCGCGTAAGCGGTAATCGCTGGGGGTTTACAGCTCGGGATGTCTGGTGTATGCGCGCAGGCAGCCCCGCGCTCGCGGGAATCAGATGAAGTTGAATCTCTCCAGGTAGCGATCCAGAGCCTGGGATGCTGGATAAGGCCCCTTACCCCACGCGGTGAAAAAATCTCACCCATGGTGGTGACTCGCCCGGTCTCGACGCCGTTGTCGAAGGTGGACGGCCAGGCCCAGATCTCAGCTCCCGGCTCGGATGCTCCCTGGAGAGCGAGTAGCACTCCAGTACAGCGACCGTCGCCTCCGAGGATTGCCCTTCGAGGGGTTCTCGCGGATGGGAGAGGCTGGAGCGCCCGACGGCGCGGCCCCTACTGCTGCACGCAGTGCGAGTGAATGTACCCCCGGAGATGCTCCCTCGCAAGTCGAAGCCCCTCCACTGCGTGCAGCAGTTCGGTGGAGGGGCTTCGCGCTGGAAACTGTACCGGAGTCAGCTTTGCTGGTCAAACTTCAGCGGCGTATCACTCCGAGAGGGCACTGCCAGCGCGACCTTGATCCGACGCCGCTCCTTGCGAGTCGGATCGGTGAGTGCGAAGTAGGCCCAGGTCGCAATCGTGATCGGGATCATCGCCGCCGCGATCCAGAACGCGACGATGGCGAAGGTCAGGAAGGTGTCCATGAGTCTGGCACTCTAGCAGGTTGCAATTGTCATCCGCTAGGTATAGTCTGAATCACGGTCAACATTCATTTCCGAAAATAGGAGGACACCATGGCCCAGCTCCCCGAAGGTCTCACCCAGAAGGACATCGACCGGCTCGCGCAGCTCGACGCCGGGATGAAGAAGCTCCAGGACGAGTACAACGCCCTGAAGGACAAGGTGAAGCGTGCCCATCAGGACGCGGGCCTCACCGGCAAGCAGACGCTCGTCTACCCGAGCGACAAGTACGGGACCGTCATCGTGGACCTCAACGAGCAGAAGCGCGTGGACACCGAGGCCCTCATCAAGGCGCACCCCTTCGACAAGTTCCCGCAGTACTGGCGGATGCAGTTCGACCAGGCGGCGGTGGACGAGACCGTCCTCAACAAGTTCCGCACGAACGTCATCCCGACGCTCTCGATCAAGGTCGCGCAGTAGGGGAGGGCACGCCGACAGAAGACGCCGACGAGCACCAAACCCAACGCCAGATCCTTCGAAAGGACATCCATGTTCGTTCTTGCCATCATCGTCTTGCTGCTGGCCCTCGTGGCCTTCGTCGCCTCGTTCTTCATCCGGGTGACCGGCGAGCGCCGCAACCCCGAGACTCGGGAGTACGAGACCGTCGAGCTGAGGGGACCCACGCGGTGGACTCGCCTCGGTGCCTTCGGCGGATTCGTCCTCGGCGGTCTCTTCCTGCTGTTCGCGTCCTCCTACACCCAGGACCCCGGCGAGGCCAACGTGCTCCGCTCGTGGACGGGTGAGGTCGTCGGCTACGAGACCACGCCGGGCTTCCACCTGAAGGCCCCATGGGTGGACACCGTGACCTTCGACATCCGCAACCAGCGCGCCGTCTTCGTGAGCGAGCAGGTCGCAGGAGAGGGCGACAACGCGGGCGGCGTCGCGGATGGCCCGCAGATCACCGTGCAGGACGCCGAGGGCGTGACGGCGAACATCGACATCGCCATCCGCTACAGCATCGACCCCGACGCGGTGGAGGGCATCTACGCCGACTACGGCAACGAGGAGAACCTGCGCTCGCGGCTCATCTTCAACGACATCCGCTCGGTCGTGCGCAACGTCCCCGGCTCGTTCGACACCATCGAGCTGCTGACGAACCGCACGGATGTCCAGAACGCCATCCAGGAAGCCCTGGAGGCGCGCTGGGAGGACGACGGCATCATCGTGGAGGACGTGGCGCTCCAGGAGATCCGCTACGGCGAGAGCGTGACCGCTGCCTTCGCGGCGGCGCAGGAGGCCCAGATCCAGGTCGAGACCGAGCAGGCTCGCCTGGAGGCCGTCCAGGTGTCGGCGCAGCAGAAGGTGGTCCAGGCACAGGCCGAGGCGGACGCCAACGCCATCCTGAACGCCTCGCTCACCCCGGCCATCCTCCAGCAGCGCTACTTCGACACGCTGCGTGAGCTGGCGGCGGCGGGCAACCTCGTCATCACCGACGGCACGAGCACCCCGCTGGTGCAGATTCCCCGGTGATGAACACCCCGAAGTCCCTCGTGAGGGCGGGTGCGGTCCTGGTGGCCGTGCTCGCCCTCACGGGCTGTGAGCGCGCCGACGGCTTCACCGAAGAGGCCGAGCGGCAGTACACCATCGACTGCCTGGAGCTGGGCGGCGAACTGCGCGAGATCGAGGTTCCCGAGGTCAGCGCGCAGTGCGTCTTCACGTTCCCCGACCTCCCCTCCACTGACCAATGAGCACTCGACTCGGACCCCTGTACCACTGGTCTCCACGGGACCGGCTCAACAGCATCAAGCGTTACGGGCTGCTGCCCGGCAAGCGCAACATCCGAGGTCCCGTCTGGCACGGGAACGAGACCAACCCGAACATCGACAACAACGAGGACATCGGGGAGGGGGAGTTCCTCCAGCGAGGCATCTGCTTCGCTCCAGACCCGGCTACGGCCTGGGACCTGTCGCACCGCATCTTCGACGTGCCCGGCACCTACGACCTCTGGCAGGTCGTGCTGGAGGAGAGCGACGAGGTTCACATCCTGCCTCAGTGGGGGGCGCGCATCTGGGAGGTTCGCGTCTTCAACCGCATCTACAAGCGCCGCCTCATCTGGGTGGGTGAACGCACCATTCTGCCCCCCGACTGAGGGGTGGTGGCAATTGTCATCTATGCGATAGGGTGTCAATTGCAATCCCCGTCTTGGGGAACAAGCTGGTCAACGAAGGGAGACCACATGAAGTTGAAGAAGATGTTGGCGGCGCTCTGTACGAGCGCGCTGATCGCAGGTGCTGCCGTCATCGGCATCGCCTCGGCGGCGCACGCCAGCGGGTCGGACAGCCCGACTCCGTACACGGTCGATGCCACCGGCATCACCCTGCCGAGTGGAGCGACCTTCCCGGACGGCGGTCACGTCAACATCAAGACGAGCGCCGGGGACAAGGGAATCCACTTCGAATCCCTCAACTGGCCCGACGACAACCCGAAGAAGTACTACATCGGCAAGTCGTTCATCCCGTGGAGCGCCTTCGGTCTGACCGGATGCTTCACGGTGACGTGGGTCCAGATCTCGATGTACAACGAGCACTTCGGTGATGGCGGGCAGTCGCCCATCCAGGTCGGAGACTGCGGCGAGGAGACCCCCAACAAGGTCTACGTCTGCAAGTACGTCGGGACCCCCGGCGTGAACGAGACCCTCCAGACGGGGAACAACCCCATCGAGGTCAGCGTGAACGCGATTCCGGGCTGGGACGGCACCACCATCCCGTTCCCCTTCGCGGATGCCCAGGGCAAGTCCGTGGTCATCGCGTTCTCGGATGGTCCCGGAGGAGGTCAGGGAGACGAGCCGGATCTGAGTGACTGTCCGACTCCCGAGGGTCCTCCGACGGAGGAGCCGGAGTGCATCACCGCAGCCTGGCTCATGCCGGGTCCGTGGGTCGAGGGACAGGCCTCCTGGCCGCAGACGCTGATCGGCTTCGAGCCGCGTGCGTGTGGCGACCTGACCTGGCCGACGCCCGAGTGCGGGATCTCCATCCAGATCGACTCCTACAACGACAACGCCATCACGACGGCGCTCCTGACGCCGGGGAGGGTCCTCAACGGCCCGAACAACCCCCCGGAGTCGCTCTGGAGCGGATCTCCGGCGTGGCGGTTCGTCTACGGTGGGGATTGCCCGCCGCCCCCGGTGAACGAGTGCGTGGCCGGTGTCGGTGAGACCTTCACCAACGCCAACCCGATGATCGAGACCCCCGGTGCCAACCTCGGCACCTACACGGTCGAGTACGTCGAAGGCGCGGTCGAGCTGACGGTGGCTGACGGCAACTCGAAGATCAACCTCTCGTCGGGCAACCCCGGCTTCGCGCTCCACGACCTCGGTGTCCTCGACATCCAGGCCACGGATCTGCACGACGCCTCGGACCCGTCGGGTGGCCTCGGACTGAACCTCTACGTCGATTTCGACAACGATGGTGATGTGGACGGCACGCTCGTCTACGAGGAGGTCTACGAGCAGGGTTCGGAGCAGGATCTCTGGCTGACCGGAGGCTCCGCGCAGTTCGTGAAGGACGCCGCGCCGGACACCAGTGGGGGCTTCGGCTCCGGCTGGCACGGCACGGCGAACGAGTGGCTGACGGAGTTCCCGGACGCTGAGGTCGTGGACTGGGCTGTCAACCTGGGTCGTTTCACGGACTCGTCGTGGTCGCTGACTCAGGTCGGCATCAACTGCGCCGTGTTCGACTACGACCTGTACGTCGAGCCGGAGCCTGACCCCGAGGTCGTGACGCCGGAGGCCCCTGAGGCCACCGACGTGTGCGGCACCGAGGATGACGGCTACACGATCCCGGAGGACACCGAGGAGTTCGACTACTCGCTGTTCAACGACGACCGTGAGAGCGGCGTGGGCGAAGTGACGATCATCGCGGAGCCGAACGAGGGCTTCGAGGTCGCCACGCCTGGCGAGGGTGACACCTACGAGGTGGTGGAGGGCGTCGCGGTTTGGACGTTCGACTTCACCAACGAGGCGTGCCCGACCCCGACGCCGAAGCCCCCGGTGACCCAGGGGCTGGCCAACACCGGAGCTGAGATCGGGGCTGGCGTTCTCGCCGCCCTGGCCCTGCTGATCGGTGGCGGCGTCGCCCTGGGGATTCGCGCCCGCAAGAGTGCGTAGTTCTACCCCTACCGAGAAGCCCCCTGGAGAGATCCGGGGGGCTTCTTGGCGTGCGTGTCAATGTCCTCTGGACGGGGGACTTGTACCTGTAGTCTTCCTGGGAGTTGCGAAACCTCCGGCTCCTGCGGCGTCATAGTGGGGCTGGTCATCAGTCCCCTCGGTAGAACACAGGCCGACGCTGGGAGAGAAGAATGGCCGATCTGACCGTCGAGAACATGTTCACCGAGCGGAGCTACGCCATCGAGGACCGGCTCCCCGTCGAGGCGCTCTCGGCGCTCGACCGCAAGCGGATGCTGGTCCACGTGCTGGCCGACATCACTCAGAAGATTCTGAGCGCTCCAAGCGCCAACCCCGTGGGCCTCGCCATCACGGTCACTGTGGTGCCCGGCATCTGCCCTGAGCGCAAGCCGGATCTGCTGGTGACGGCGACGTGCCCTCAGTACGAGCTGGACGACTCGTTCTTCTCGCCCTGATCGAACAGCTCTGGAGCCAGTTCTTCGAGCGTGACGATCTCCACGTCATCTGGAGTACGCCCGTGCCGCTTGATGGCGATGTGGGCCGCGATGCCCACGCCAAGGAGCACAGCCGCGTAGGCTGCGCCGACGATCACGAATGCGAGCACCACGGCACCCCCTTTCGAGTCGGATAGTACGCCGAGAGGTTCCTGAGAACGCCCTCCCCCGAAAGGGTGTCACGAAACTCAGTTGTCGAGGATGTGCTCGACCGCGAGCCACTTCTCCGTAGCGCTCGATCCCATGGTCCGCAGGGTGCGGATGGCGGCGAGCTTCAGCTCGGCCTGGTCTCGGTCCGGGAAGATCGCGTCCATGAGCGCCACGCGGTCGGAGTAGTACCGGTAGATGGTCGCCACCGAGCAGCCCGCGAGGGCCGCGACCCCATCGAAGTTGAAGCGGTCGCGGCCCACGTCCTCGTAGTGCTGTCGTGCAGCGGCCAGGATGGCCTCCACGCGGGCCTTGGCACGTCCCTGGACCGGAATGGCACGCAGGTTGGTATCGAGGCTCATGCGGCCTTCTCCTTCTCGCTCGTCAGCCACTTCTGGACGAACTCCTGAGGGACCAACTGGCCCTCCCAGGCGTCGATCCCGACGTGGAGCTGGTTGGGGAACTCGAACTTCTCGTCGCTGTGGACGTGCCCGTGGACGAGTGGGAGGCCGAGGTTCGGCAGCCGGTACTGCTCGAAGCGCGGCTCCACGCGGTCGTAGGGCATGTACGGGAAGTGACTCAGCAGGAAGTCGATCCCGTTGAGCTTCCGCCGCAGGTACGGCTGGATGGTCTCGAAGTACTTCAGCCAGTGCGGCAGGAGCCGAGTCGAGCGCCGGTCCCACGGCCCGACCGGATCGTGGTTGCCCGCGATCAGGTGCTTGATGCCCGGACGCCGCTCGATCCAGTCGAGGGCGTGCTGCCCGCCGTTGATCGAGATGTCGCCCAGTACGAAGATCTGGTCGTCGTCGCGGAGCGTCGAGTCCCAGATGTCCGCGAGCCAGGCGTCGTGCGCCTCGGTATCCGGCATGGCGACGGGACCGCCGAGCGGGTCGTCCGCCACGTTGTCCTCGTCGTAGAAGCCGCGAAGGCCCGCCACGAGGCGGTGACCGATGTGCAGGTCGCTGGTGTAGTAGATGCGGCTCATTTCGAGACCACCTTCACTTCGCGGGCGAATGCCTGGACCCACTCGGGGGCCTCGTGCAACTGGAGCCGACCGACGGAATCCATGAAGTCCCACGGGTTCGCCAGATCGACCTCGCAGGTGGCGGGAGCGTGCTCTGCGAAGAACTTCTCGTACCAGACCCGCCCCTCCCACCAGTTGTAGGTGTGGATGCGGATCGTCTGGGGCCAGAAGTTGTTGTCGCGCATCCACACGGCCACCCAGATGAAGGTCCAGCCCAGCGTGGCGTGCGCGTCGTAGTCGAACGAGACCACTTCGACGGTCTCGCCAGTCCGCTGAGCCTCTTTGAGCGCGAGGATGGCCTCCTCGACGGTCCACGCCTGACGGTCGTAGAACGACGGGAGCGGGCGGTTGTCGTCAATCCAGAGCTTCATGATCCGCCTCCTCTCAGGCGTATCGGTATCGGTTGAAGTCGATGAGGATGTCCCAGGCTCGGGCATCCCGGATCTCGGTGTCGAGCACGCCGAGCGAGAAGTTCATGTTGTCCTTGGCCAGGCCGAGGACCTGGCACTGGTGCCACTGCTCCCCGCGCTGGACGTTCAGGTGCTCGGTGACGAGGAAGTGGTAGTGCCCGTGCAGCAGAAGGCTCGGAGCGACCTCCTTGAAGGCCCTGGTGAGCAGCGCCCGTCCTTCGGCGGCGTACTCCAGGTCCTCCGGCGTGAAGCCGTTCGGGTTGCCCGCGATCCGGCGCTCGATCTCCTGGACGCCCCTGGGAGCGTCATGACAGACCATCACGTCGGCGTAGCCGCCGTCGATGACCTTCTGCACGTCCTCGTCGGTAATGGCCTCCTCCGGCCACCAGGACTTCGCCGCCGTCTTCAGCCGATAGGCCCGGTCCACCGACGGAGCGCCGCCGAGAGCCACGAAGGACACCCCGTCCCACTCCCAGCGGTGGCCGCGAGGCGCGAGCAGGATGCGCTCGCGGAAGCGCTGCCAGCCGTCGTCCTGCACCGGCAGGGCGTTGATCTGGTCGTAGTCCTCATGGTTGCCGGGCACCACGTAGAGCTTCTGGTGGTAGTTCCGCAGCAGGATGTTGACCCGGTTCATCAGGCCGACGTTCTGCTCGCCGGGCCAGATGCCGAAGTCCCCGAGCTGGAGGATCGTGGTGACGCCCTCGCGGTTGAACTTGTTGAGGGCGTACATCAGCCAGGCGTAGTTGGCATGCGTGTCGCCCAGGAGTCCGATCTTCACAGGTGCTTCCCCGCCTTCTCCGACACGTAGGCCCAGGTCAGGAACTTCTTCTGGCCCAGGGCCTGGAGCCGACGGAAGGCGTAGACGGTGCATTCGAGATCCCGGATGAGCTTCGCCGGGTCGGTGCAGTCGTCCATCCACACCACGTGCTCGCCCACCGTGACCTCCGCAACCCACGTCAGATCGACGCCGTGACCGCGCTCCGTGTAGAGCGCGCCCCGGACTGGGCCACTGGTCTTCTTGATGGGCATGTGTTCCTCTTTCTGACTATCGGTCAATCCTACCAGAAGATTGCAATTGCTACTACTTCAGCCACGGGTTGCGCATCTGCTGGACCACGCCGATGAAGCCGTGCTCCCGGTCCTCCACGAAGAGCGGGGTCAGCATCGTCTTGGTGTCCTCGCCCACCTTGAAGATGACGGTCTCGACCTCGTAGGCCGACAGAAGATCCGAGAGGTAGTGGTGGTTGACCACCCACTCCCGAGCCTTCCCGTTCCCGGCCCACTGGCACTCGATGACCTCCTGGCTGGCGTTCCCCGCCGCATCCTGCGCACGGACGGCGAGGGACCAGACGATCTGGTTCTGGGCGTCCCTCGGGCCGGGAACGAGGCGCAGAGCGATGGCGGCGGTGTCGGGGTCCGCGTTGATGCGCACCCGCTTGACGGACTCGGCCAGCTCCAGTCGGTCCACGGTGAGTGAGAACGGATTCGAGAACGCCGCGCCGAAGATGAGGGTGTCCAGTTCTGGGAAGGGGATGAGCAGCCGCTGCGCGACAATGAAGTCCTCCCCGATTCTGAAAACGAGATGGATGTCGTCGTAGCCCATCTCCATGAACTCGGCGTCGGTCTCGGTGAGCGCCTTCAGGAGCTAGTCGGTCACCTTCAGAGGGATCGAGACATCGGTGGTTGTAGCGACTACTCCTAGGTCGGCTCGGTGCAATCGCCCCCCATCACACCCGGTAACGGTTTGGTTACGAACCTGGACCTGGGAGAGGGCGAGCCGGGCACTCGTGGACGCCGCCTTGCGGGCGATGCTCAGGGCATTCACGAATGGCCCGATGGCGACTGTCTGCAACTCGATGCCGCTCACGTCCAGGAGGGTGCTCAGCGAGTCCCCCACCGGAATCTGAACGGTCCACTGTGCCCGGCCCGACCGGATGATCGCCGCCGTGCCGATGACCTCGATTTTCGCGGTCGCGGACGGGGCGAGCTTCAGGATGTCTGAGATGCGCTTGGCGGGGACGAGAACTGCCCCGGCCATGAGCACCGAGATGTCGTCCACGACCACGGAGACTGTCTGGTCGCCGTCGCTGGCGGTGATGCGCAGGTGCGCCGCCTGGGTGTTCGTAGTCTGGACGGCCTCCAGCAGCGCGTGAGCGGTGCCGGGGATGACCTCGCGCTGTGGGAGGACGGCGGCGGCACGCGAGAACAGGGCGAGGAGCTTCGACACGCTCGCCTTGATGCTCAGCCTGGCATCGACGGGCAGGATCTCCGGGACGAACTCCGAGTCCTCGTGCTCCATCTCCACCAGCTCGGAGAGGTCAGGCATCCGGGATCGGGTCCCCCAGGTAGTCGAGCCGCTTCAGCTCCTTGCGGTAGACGTTGGCCCGATGGGTGAACGACTCGACGGCCTTCTCCAGGACCTTCCGCCACGGGATCAGGCCGGAGCCACCGTCGAACTCAACCGGCTCATTCCGGTCCACGAGCTTGACGAGGAGGGTCCGGCGCTCCGCCGTGGGCAGTTCGAGAACGACGCCCCGCGTCCCGTAGGAGATGCCGTCCTGCTTGCCGTGCTCCCAGAGCACCTGCTGGCCGACGTAGTAGCGGTAGTGCTCTGCCGACCAGTGGTGCCGAGTGTTCCGACTCTGGTACGACTGCACGCCCTCCGGGACGGGGGCCTTGATCGTGGTGCTCATGCTCCTGCTTCCTCCAATGCCTTCTCGACCTCAGCGACGGCTGCATCCCGCTCGGCTTGCAGCTCGGTGAGCTTGGCGCGAGCCTCCTCCTTGGTCTTCACGCCGTAGTCAGCCAGCGTGGCGTTCGCCTGCGCGAGTCGCTCCTCGGCCTGGTCCTTCTCGACCTGGGCACGGGTCTTCCGGGCCGTCGCCTGGGAGATGGCTTGCCGCAGCTCGCGGATCTTGTCTTCGACCGTCATTCGAGTGCCTTTCGTGGAGTGAGCGTCTTGTCGATGAGGACGAGCCGTCCTGGAAGGCCCGAGTACGCGAGCGCCCTGGTGTCCTCCGCTCCGTAGGCCACCAGGCACGATGGAGCGCCCGAGTTGGCCTTCGCTGGCTCGAAGGTCAGGTCATCGAGGAACGTCAGCCGCCCCTTCAGGAAGAGCACTGAAGTCGCTCCCTCCCAGACGGTCTCGAAGAACATCTCGGTCTCGACCCGAGCGAAGATGAGCGCCGTCCCGTGACGGTGCTGCACCATCCTGCGCAGGAAGGGGTACGCCTCCTTGCCGTAGGGCGGGTTGCACCACACGCGGCCCTCCCAGGGCAGCTCCAGGCCGTCCTCGCCGTTCTCCAGCAGGAAAGTCCGGTCGGCCAGTTCCCACCCTGGAGCACCGCACGGGTCAAGATCGAAGTGCCCGAGGGACTCCACGAGGGGGCGCGGCGTCAGCCATCTGGTCTTGCGGATGTCGTTGCCCCCCAGGCCGTCGAGGAACCCCTTGAGCTTCGTGGGTTTCAGGTCCGTCGTCACGTTGACTCCTATTCAGAGAGTGATACGCCGCTGACCGTTGACCAGAACAGGCTGGAACTTCGAGCAGGCGTGCTTGACCGGGCAGTAGCCGCAGAGGCTCGTGTCCTTACGGGGGGTCTTGTCGTCGCGCCAGATGTCGTTGGCCATCCCGACGATGCGCGTCATGAGCTGCGCCCGGCTCTCTGGAGAGGGCGCGTAGGGGACAGTCGGACGCTTGCAGAGCGGCTGGAGCAGCCCGGTGCGGATCGTCGGCTGACCGAACATCAGCTCCACGGCGAGGTCGTAGAAGCCGAGCTGGCCGATGGTCTTGCGCCAGTACGACTCGTCGCGGGTGTGCTTCACGTCCCAGACCCACCAGCGGCCCTTGTCGTCCCGGACGATGATGTCCATGAAGCCGATGAGCAGGACGGTCTCCATCCCGCCATCTGGATGTGGGATCGTCACGGGGGCCTGGAATCGGAAGTCCGGCTGGAACTCGTAGGGGATGACGTACTTCAGCAGGAGCGGCTCGATCTTCGTCACGGCCTCGATGCAGTCGCGGAGCACCCGCTCGCGGTCCTGGCTGTCCTTCCAGCGCATCACGCCGGGAGGGACGCCCTTCTCTGGATCTCCCTCCAGAATCTTCTGCCGCTCGCGCTCCATGATGGTCTCGACCATCTGGGGCATGACGCCGCGCTCGTGCGAGCGCTCGTTGAGGAACTCCCGGACCACTCGGTCGGTGACGTTGCCGGGGAAGTAGTTCCGGGTGTTCTCCAGCGGGGCCTTCTTGCCGGTGCGCGTGAGGTAGCCCTTCTGCTTGCACTCCTCGTGCGTGCGAAGACCAGACCATGAGATGCGCAGGGTCACGCGACCACACTCCTTGCAGACATCACGCCCGACAGCCACGGCTTCACGCGGCAGCCGGGAGGAGTGTGCGCCACTCCGACCAGTTCATGAGCCGACGCTGCGGGAGGCCCTGGTTGTAGGGCTGATCGAAGAGCACGTGCTCCCAGGTCGGGTCGGCCACGCCGTGGATCTCCGGCTTGTCGTCCACCAGGATGTCGCCCTGCACGAGGGTCTTGTCCTTCGTGATGATGACGCGCTCTCGCCACCCCTCTCCCAGGTGCTTGGCCACCCAGTCGAGCTTGTCCTGGGCGCAGGTGGGATTCGTCAGCCACGGCGAGGTCACGATGAAGACCTCGTGCCCCTCGGCCTTGATGGCGCGCATGGCGTCGATCCAGCCGTCGATGGGGGTCAGCTCGGCGTAGAAGCCGGGGTGGTCCATGATCGCCTGGATGGCCTCGACCACGGCTGGAGGCTGGCCGTCGTAGAAGTTGAACGACATCCGCTCGTGCTTCAGAGGGATGCCGGGCACGTGCGCCCAGTTGGTCTGGATGTGCCAGTCGAAGTGGTTGTCCCACTCGCTGCCGACACCATCGAGGTCGGAGAGGAAGATCACGGGGTGGCCCCCTCGGAGTGGTATCCCACCCAGTCGCAGGACAGACCGCCGCCGTAGCCCTGCTTCGCCCAGACGCAGGTGACGAACTTCCCCGGCTCGACCTCCTGCTGGAAGACGTAGTGGCTCTCCGGGGCGTAGGTCCCGATGGTCTGGCCCTCCGAAGCACAGCCGGAGAGCAGGAGGGCGGCGCTCGCCGCCACGAGGAGGAGTCGCTTCATGGTCACTTCCCGTCGAAGTCGATGGTGACGCCGCCGACGTTCATGCCGAGCGAGCCGTCGGAGAGGTCGATGGCGAGACCGCCACCCAGGCCCATCGTGAGGTCGCCTTGGGTGTCGATTCCGATGCGGCCCGAGTTGTCGCGCTGGCACTCGGAGTCCCAGCAGTTGAAGCGGTTGTGCGCCTTGCAGTTCACGGTTCCTCACAGGTGGATAGGGCTGTGGATAACTGATCGTCGTTCAGAGAGTGATACGCCTCAGAGGCCCTCCAGCCAACCCTCGACCGCAGTCTGATGATCTGGATGGAGGAACACCCGGTAGCGGCCATCCTCGAAGTGTTGTCGGTCCATGATGTAGCCGCGCTCAGGCGGCACCGACGACGAGTACTCGAAGATCACGTTCCTCGGTGAACGCGCCCATTCCTCCTTCTGGAAGGACTCGTGGAGCTGCCGAATCTTCTCGATGATGTCCGGGATCGGGCGCTGCCATTCCGGGACGTGGTTCGGGTCGATCTGGAAGTCCGACACGGCTCTCCTTCTTGCGCAGTGCGTACAGTTCTCGGCGGCGACGGTTCCGTCGCTCTCGTCGGGCGGCTTCGAGCGCCCGTTCCAATGCTGCCTGGCGCGCTCCCTCGCGGGCGTTGCAGCTCATGCACGCCGGACGGACGTTGCCCTTGGCGTACTTGCCGCCCTTCCGGCCTGGAATGGGATACCGGTCCTTCGTGATCTCGCTGTAGAAGAGCCGACGCCCGCATCCGAACGAGCACGGCACCGTGATGCCGTCCCCGAACTCCGCCAGCATCCAGACCTTCAGCGCCCGGCCCGCGTAGGAGTTGGGGCGCTGGTTCTTGTTCCCGGTCTTGCTCGCTCGCCTCACCATCCGAACACCTGCACCACTCCGCATTCGCCGCAGACGGTTCCCATGCCGTCGCGGATCTGGCTGTCGATGGGATGCTGGCACTCTGGATCGCCGTAGCGAGGGAAGCGCGCCCTGGTGTCCTCGTCCTCAGACATCGAACCGCTCGCGGTCTCGGAGCCACTCCTCGAACGTCGGTGCCTTCAGGCGCTCTCCGATGATGTAGCGCTCCTCGTAGACCCAAGTCTTGTACTCCTCGTACAGCTCGGGGAACCGCTTCGCCAGCACCATCGACCGAGGCATGAGCACCTTGGTCAGTCGGGCCTGGAGCCACGGGCGGAAGACTCCGATCAACAGGAGTCCGATGGCTCCTCCGCCGACCACTCCGAGAAGGATGCGCGGCGCGAGCGGCATGCGAAAGACGAGGAAGAAGAGCACCACGAACAGCGCGAGCGTCGCCACGATGCTGAAGATCCAGGCGAGGACGACGGCGGCGAGTTCGGGGCCGACGAGCTTGGGACGAGGCTCCTCGTCCCGACGGCGGGAGATGCGGATGGCCATGGCTATACCTCCGGGATGAGTGCGGTGCCCCTGCGGGGCGCGATCATGATGAACCCCATGCCCATCATCTGATCGGCCTGTTCGCCCTCGATGCCGAGCGTCTGCGGAGTGACGACCTCCCAGAGGCCCAGGTGGTTGCCGAGCGCCATGAACGCCATGGCGAGGCCCTGGTCCCCGATCCAGCCGCCGAGTTCGATGTACGACGGCCCTCCGGCCAGGCGCTCCACCGGCTCGTCGGCGTGGTAGCCCTTCTCCGCTGCTCGGATGGCGTCCGCGAACGCCTCGGCGGTGAGCGTGGAGTCGTCCTTGGCCTTGAACCGGAGGAAGCCCACGTCGATCCCTTCGTCGCTCTCCTTCGGGAGCTGGACGAGGTTGTTGCGGACGATCTCCGCGAGGGTCTGAATGCCGAGGTAGGGGTCGGCGGCGGTGTCGTTCACGGTGCCTCCTATGGGTTGATGCGGACGCCGTGCTCGTAGAGCCACTCCGCGATGGTCATGCGTCGGTAGGTGGTGTTCCGCGAGTTGTACTCCCGGAGGATGAGCGTGAGCCGCTCGACGGTCTCTCGCTTGTCGAAGTAGATGTGCTGGAGGGGGTCCTCCGGCTTCTTCTTGGGCCGCTTCGGTGCCGTCCCGGCGAGCCTCTCCATGAAGTTGTCGATGTCCTCGCTGGTCGGCTGGACCTCAACCACTTGGCGTCCGACGATTCGCTTCGTCGGGATCAGCTCCGAAGTCGGCACAGTCCGACGTGGCGGCTCCTCCTGACGAGGAGGCGGCAGCGGCTTCTTGCGCCACGGCGGCGTGAACTCGATGGGCAAGGGGCGACCTCGTTTCCTAAAACTAGAGTTGACCTACGATCAGGACTACAGCTTGCGCACCATGGCCGAGGAGGCGATGGTCACCGGACCGCGCTCGGTGTCCACGTGCAGCCAGTGCGACCCCTTGTCGATGGTGGAGATCCGGCCCTTCAGCCAATCGCCGTTCTTCATCGCCTCGACCTCCTCGCCCTGGCGGTACTCCTTCAGCGGCGGCTGCGGGTTCTTCTCGGGCTGGGGCACGTAGTTCCGGCCCTTCCAGTTGATGACCTTCTCGTCGGTCGATGCGAAGATCTCCGGGCCGAGCACGATGGTGTCACCCTCCAGGCGCGGATAGTCCACCGAGGCGTCGTCCTTGGGGGAGGGCTTAGCCCAGCCCTTCTCGACCAGCTTCTCCGCGAGCGCCGCCGCTCCGAGGTCGTTGCTGCCGTCCACTTCGCGGATGTCGGCGGCGAGGTCGTTGATGATGTCGGTCATGGGCGTGCTCCGTAGTTGATCTTGTTGACGGTGAGCTTCGAGCGGTTGAAGTAGGTCCCCAACTCCTTCAGCCACTTCTCCTTCGCGTCGGCCTTCACATAGGCCAGGGTCAGGTGGGGACGGTAGTCGGGGTAGGTGTTGACGTGCGGCAGCAGCTCCAGGCGCTTGTGCCCCTCCAGCAGCTCGTCGGTCACCTTGATGTGCGCGACGATGCAGGCATACGGCTCATCCTGGAACGGGGAGTCGAACGAGCCGAGCGACTCGATCTCCAGCACCGGGGGAGTCCAGTCCGCGAGCACGATATCCACGAGGGGCTTCCAGGTGACCGCGCTCTCCAGGAGGCCGTAGAGCAGCGTGACGTGCGCGACGGTCTCGGCCACCGCTCCGTCGATCCAGAAGCGCTCCTTGTTCTGGGCGAAGTACAGGTCGTCCTTGCCCTTGGTCACGAGGTCGGTGACGGTCAGGGGGTCCACGTCGAGCATGACGCACCCCAGCTCGTTCACCTTGACGCCGAGCGCCGTGTAGACATCCGGGAACTGGTTGGCATTGAGGCCGGTCATACGGGTTCCTTCTCGTGCAGGCGGTTGATGGCCCCGATGTAGTCGAAGACGGCGTGGGCCTGCGCGGTCTCGTGGGTGGGGTAGGAGCCGTCCACCACGGCTTCGATGTGCTCCGTGCGGCCCCTGAGGGCCTCGACGCCCACCGTGAACCGCACGATGTCCCTGCCGGGCTTCAGGCCCCGCGTGGCGGCGTACTGGCCCATTCGCTGGGCGTTGCCGAAGAAGACGATCACGAGGCCACCTTCGGACGGATGGCGGCGTACCACCGGCTCATGAGCCAGGCGACCGCTGCCTCCTTGTGCTCGTGCTTCGGCTCGAAGGAGCGCATGATCGTGTGCAGGTGCCGGAACGCGGCCTCACCGTCCACGTCGGGGCGCTGGTAGAGATAGCGGTCCTCCGGCCAGCCCTTGAAGAACCAGTCGCGCACGAAGACGTTCCACTCCGTCCGCCCGTTCATGTTGCGGAACTCCTCCGGGATCGAGTCCCAGGGCGGCAGGAGCTTGTCCAGGTGGCCGGGGAAGGCGTAGAGCACGTCGTCCACGACCAGGGGCTGGTCGTAGCCGTCGTTCAGCGGTGGCGGAGCCTCCCACTGGATCTCGGGAGCGTCGGATGTCGTCATCGGCGTGGGGCCTTTCCGGTACGGAGGAACTGGGCGAGCTGCTCCAGCATCGCGGGGAACTGCTCGCGGAGCAGGGGGAGTAGCTCGGGGTTTTCCTCCAGCGAGCGGGTGAGGTCGTAGAGGGCGAGGTTGGCGGGGACGACGTGCTCCCTGGTGCGGTTGCGCTCGTCACGGATACCGAGCCGGTAGCCCTCCATGAAGTCTCGCTTGCGCAACTGCCGCCGACGCCCATAGCGCAGGAAGCGCTCCTTGTAGCCGCGCCAGGCGGTCTCGGCCATCTCGATATCGGTCACGTGGGTGATACGCCTTCGTGGGTCACTCGGTACAGGGTCTCGAACAGCTCGCCGTAGCGCTTCCCCGGCGTGGTCTTCTCCATCCAGACCCACCGCTCCTTCGGATCGAGCTTCTTCATCTCGGCGCGGAGGGCGACGAACTCCTGGCCCTCCTCGGTCTTGATCCACTCGGCTTCGAGAGCGCGGCGGGCCTCGGCAGCCTTGCGCTGCTCCTCCGCCTTGCGCTTGTTCTCTCGTGCCTTGCGGCGTCGCTCGGCCTCGTAGCGCTTGCGGGCTGCCTGCGCCTTGCGGTGAGCACTGCGGATGCGCTTGTCGAGATGGTCGCCGCCGATGAGGATCGAGATCTCCACCGGGAAGAGCGAGTCCGGGAACCGGTTCTCCCACGTCACCTTCGGAGGCTGGTAGGGATAGCCCGCGTTGGTGTATCGGCCCCCGTAGGGGTCGTCTTTCGGCACGCGCTTCCGCTTGGCCCCCAGGAAGGGGTCCTCGACGCCCGACTCGCTCTGCGGGGGGAAGAACTGGAACGGCTCTCGAATCCAGCCGGTGAACGTGATGTTGCCATCCCACGAGTGCTTGAACTGCACGCTGTGAAGGGCGACATAGAACGGCTTGGACACGTCCCCCTCGTCATCACGTGCCCACGGGTGACGCAGCTCGATGAAGGCTCGGTTCGGCTCGCCGGGGTTGGCGTTCAGGGCACCGTTCATGACGTAGAAGAGCGTGCGGCTCAACTCGCTCGGCCAGCCGACCTCGTAGGAGAAGGCGTCGTCCAGGGAGATCTTGACGACGTAATCGACCGACTCTCCCTCCGCATCCTCGATGAGGTACGGGAAGAGGGGGCGCTTCAGCGTGATGGCGTTCACGCCCCCTCCTCCCGAACGATCTGGGCGATGCGAGCACGCTCGTCGTCCGTCAGGGCCTTCCAGATGGCTCGCGCTCGGTCGGCGCGTTCCTCGGCCCAGACCGGCTCGGAGAGGTCGATGATCTCGCCCAGGACAGACGTGTCGTCCTTGCGCTCCCGGAAGACCTCCGTGGCGTAGAGGCCCCCTCGGGTGGCCTTGACCGCCCAGCCCGCGTCGATGACCGCCTGCTCCGCCTCTCGGCGCAGCCCGATGACGTGAGAGCCGAAGGCTTCCGTGTCCTGGAGGTCTTCCAGGTCCGAGATGCTCACGAAGGTCTCGCCGGACTCCGCCTCACGTCCGAGGCTGGGATAGGCCGGGATCGTGTACGGCAGCACCACGCCGTGGCGCAGCTCGATGCTCGTGGCGATCTTGACCTCGCTGCCCTTGGTGTACTTCGGCTCCACGGGCTTCGGCGGGTCCCACTCGAAGTGGCGAGCGCGGTGCTCCTTGGACTGGCTCTCCCAGCCGAGGGCGTAGCGGTAGCACTCATCCACCGAGTCGCCGTTGGTCGGCACCTTGGATCGGGGGTCCTCGCCGGGCATGACGTAGATCGGGTAGTTGTCGCCGGAGAACGAGTCCCAGGCCACGATCATGTGCGTCGCGCCGAGGCGTTCGCCTTCGTCGTAGGCCGCTTTGATGTCGGCTTCGAGCCAAGTCGCCATGGTTCCTCCTGATAGTTGACCTACCGTTAGCTTAGCACTCGGATTGCAATTGTCAACTACGAGGGTCCTGGCGCTTCCTCTCGTCGGTGGCCTTCATGAGCACGTAGATGATCGGGAGGCCGACCACGAGGATGCCCAGAATGGAGAGCGCTTCAGCCATCGACGGCCTCCCCCGTCCTGGTCCAACCGAGGATGATGAGCTGCTGCACGACCATCTCGGCGTTCTGCCGGGAGACTCGATGGGACTCCAGGCGACGCACGGCCTCTCGGTACTCGTTTCCAGAAACCTGGAAGCGGGGGCACTGAGGATCGACGCACCAGCACACCCAGTAGTGGATGGCCTCGAAGTCCTCCTCTGGCCCCTGCGCCTGGTTGTTGACCGGGAGGGGGAAGTGCTCGGGCACTTCGACCATGGGGCTGGTCACGGAGAGACCTTCTCGCCGGAGTAGGTGGGGTCCCCGGTGAGCGGCGACAGAGCGGAGACCGTGCCGACCATCGACCGGGCCGGGTCCTCCAGATGCGCCTTGGCGAGCGCGAGGGCCATGCTGTGCTGGTTGCCGCTCGTGCCCTCCTCCCGCGAGATCTTCTTGATGGCCTCGGACTCGTGCTCGTTGATCTCGAACACGTCCTTGTCGAGGATGACCTCTCCGAGAGCGGCGTACTCGACGGCCAGCTCCGCGATGATCAGCTCATAGCCCCAACCGTCCGTCTGGAACTTCTCCCCTCCCGTCGCGTGGAATCCTTCGATCCGCTGGCGAATCCAGTCGGGGAGGGCGTCCTGACGCCGCTGCCAGTCGGCCCTGTTCTCCTCCAGGCGCTCCCGATTCTGGCGCTCGAAGGAGGCGACGAACGCCTCGTGCTCCCGCTGGAGGTCCTGGTCGCTCTTGCGGTCGTACCACCTGCCGTCGATGATCCAGCCGGTGATGTGGCTGAAGCCTCGGGTCTCCAGGATGAACGCCTTGCCTTCGGGCAGCAGGTCGTAGACCTCCTTCGAGCACCCAGCCGTCCAGCCGCTGGTGCCGGTGATGGCATACCAGTCGCTGCCCTCCCGGTGCTCCCGCTCCTTCACCCACTGGGCCTGAAGGCGGCGGTCGCTGTACGTCGGGATCTCCAGTACGGACATGAGCGCCGCGTGGTTGGCGTCGATCTTCTCCAGCTCGGCCAGGGCCTGCTCCAACTGCTCGTTCATCTTGCTCTCCTATTCGAAGGTCACTGGAACTCGTCGCAGCCCGAGGATTCGGGCGACGAGCAACCGATGGTGCCCGTCCCAGACTCGGCCATCTGGACCGAGCGACACTGGAGATGTCATGCCGTCGCGGGAGACCTCCCCCATGAGCCACACGATCCTCTCGGAGCGGTTCTCCACGAGCCAGGCGAAGGTCTGCTCCCACCCCAGCTCGTCGCCGTCCTTGTAGCGACGCAGGAGGTTCTCCACGGGCATGGTCTGCGGATACCGAGGCGGGAGCGGCTTGCCCGTTGGGTAGAGGTCCTCGACGCGCACATAGCGGTCGGGGTTGACTGCTTGGTCGAGCCGGACGTGGGCATAGCCGCTCGGCATCAGCCGAACGAACGTGACCTCTAGGTCCTTCCGGCCCGATTGGCCGCGCCAGATGTATCTCTGACCGTCGATCAACTTGAACATCAGAGGTCCCCCCAATCCGTGTACGTGACCGTCTTGGTTCTTTTCTGAAAACGTGCGTCCGGGTACTCCTGGCGCATGTCCTCCAGCCACTCCTCGACGGTAACCCCCTCTGGCCACTCAGGGCTGTCAATAGCGGGGGTCGAAATGACCGGCCCCCCAGGCCCCTTGCGGATGACGCGGTACTCGACCTCTTCTTCAGTCCAGTTCGCCATCACGCATCCTCTCGTGGACGCGAGCCATGTGCCTGCCGAAGGCCAGGATGGTGCCAGCCAGCGCGACGACGACGGCTCCGAGGACGGCGAGGATGGCCTGCATCAGAAGATCAGGTCGTCCGGCTGCATCTGGCCGATCTGGTAGCGCGGCTTGGGCTGGGCCTCCTCCTCATCCACCGGGTGGCGGCGAGGGTCGAACGTGGCCTCGAAGAAGTACATGTCGCTGGGGTCGCTCGCCCAGTCCACCTTCGTGATGCGGTAGCGAGTCGAATGAGGCCCGTTGGGCAGCAGGAGCCAGTCGCCAGCCCGGATGCTCAACCCGAACAGGTGACCCTTGATCGTCATCCCACCGGAGTCCACGAGCTGGAAGTAGCAGGCGTAGCCCCAGATGTTGCCCCGGCTGTAGTCGTGGGTCTTCCCCGTGGCGGGGGGAAGCGCTGGCTCGCGCCTACGGCGATGGAACAGGTTGCGCAGGCCCATGGCTACTCCTCGAAGTCCTTCGTGTAGTCGTGCATGAGCGCACGAGCGACCGCGACGACCTTGGGTACAAGCGGGTCGAGTGGAGCAGCAACAGCGGCCTCGAAGAGGTCGATCATCCGCTCGGTCGTGGCCATCCACTGGCGGGCAGCGGCGGAGATCTGCTCGGGCGCGGTGTAGGCGAGCTTCGACTGGGCGTCGTGCAGTTTCTCGCGCAGGCTCTCGGCGCTCTCCAACAGGAACTGGGTATCGACTTCGTTCACGTGGGTGATACGCCGACCGGGTGTCCCCTGACAAGGGGTCAAGATTTGAAACTCGATCAGGCGACTGCCGAACTAGCCTTTAGGCTAGTTCGATTCTGAGAATCGGTCAAGTCAAGGTCGTACTTCAGCAGCGCCCACTCCCGAAGCTGCTCAGCGAGCTTGTGGTCGCCTTCCTTCTCAGCACGGGCGATCAGGAAGCGGTACTCGCGCTCCAGCGTGGTCACGAACCAACCACTTCGGCGGAGCCGTCCCAGTGGAACTCCCAAACGGGGAGATGGGTGCGGCAGCCGGAGCAGTACGTCAGGCCGTAGTACTTCGGGTCTCGGGCGAAGGTCTCCGCGATGGCGGTGGCCATGGTCGTCGCCGCACCACAGCCGCCGAGATTCGACAGGTGCTCGTTCAGGACGACGAGAGGCATCGGGGAGCCGTCGAGGGTGTACCTGTGGACGTAGGTCTTGCGCAGTGGTCGGACGAAGCCCTTGGCCCGCTCCTCCTCGCTGAGGACGAGGTACGCCTCCTGGAGGCCGTCCTTCCCCTCGGAGATGAGTCGTGGGTCGTTCGGGTCCGTGGTGATGGCCATGGGAGCAGGGTATCGCTGGCTCAGCTCGCGGGACCGGACGCCACGCTCGACTGCAACTCGACCAGGCTGAGCCGCTGGATCTCGACCCGCTCCTCGGTCCCGAGGGGAGCGCCGACGCCGTTCGTCGGACTGTTCGGGTCCTTCAGATGGGGGTACTTCGATTCGAGAAATAGCAGGTTCCTCCACCAGAGGTCGTACTCCTGGTCATCGACCTTGGCGACGCCGTAGTAGTACGCCTGCTTCCACTCCCGGATCTGGTCAGCGAGCTGCCGCATGTAGCGCTTCTGCCAGAGGTCCGAGGGGTAGACCGGCGTCCTCATCGAGCGTGCCTCGGCGGAGGCTCTGGAGCACCGCTGGCGCGCCGTGTTGCGGCATCCGCGATGCCCTGCTCGATCAACGAGTCGAACGATGGCTCTGGAGCCGGATGCACTGAACGGGCCGCGAGCGCTCGTTGCAACTCCTGCTCGAAGAAGACCGGTCTGTTCACGGGTTCCTGGGTTGATGCCATGGCTTCCTCCACTCAATCCGGGGCAGAGCGCTCTGACGCTGGCGCTCTTCGTAGACGGCAAGTCGCGCCTCGGCTTCACTGACTACCTTCGGCTCGCCCACGGTCACGAACTCTTGAGGACGCATCACGGAGGGGGCGTAGGGAAGGAGATGAGGCAGCGACCCCGAGCGCTCTCGGGTCTTCGCCAGAGCGGCAGCCGTGCGCGGCCCTGGAATGCCGTCGATGGGTCCGAAGTACTCGCCCTTCGCGGCCAAGTCGGACTGGATCTCGCGCACCTTCTCCCGATCCTGCAACCGCTGAAGCTCCAGGAGAGTGGCGACCTCGTTCATCGAGGCCAGGGAGGTCTTCACCTGTCGCTCGACGGCCTCTCGCCGGTTCTTTTCCATCGCGGCGCGGACGAGAAGGTAGACGATGAACACGGCGAAGCTGCCGAGGCCAGCGGAGAGGACTGAAGTGATGTCCATCACGCCTCCCCCGACTTCAGATTCGCCTGCACTCCATCCAGCCGGGTGCGAACGCGATCCCAGAACTCCTCGGAGCCTATCTTCTCCGGCTCCATCCGGGCATCGTATTCGTTGACCTCTGCAAGAACTGCCAGCCCCACGAGCGCCCGCCCGAAGGTCTTGGCGAGTTCGTCCATCATGGCTCGACTTCCTCCCACTGGAGAGCCTTCCGGTCGAGCCAGACCTTGCTGACACCGATGGGCAGGTCACCGGAGGAAGCGGCGATGTGGACGAGCTGCTGCATCGTGCAGTCGAAGAGCCTGCCCTCCAGGCGCTCGGTGATCGGGTGCTGGAGCGTCCATCCGCTGTCGGTCACGCGAACGTAGTGGTCGGTGCCTCCGCACGCCTCGATGACGGCATTCCAGCCCGCCTGGAACATCGGGTCCACGGTGTCGTGCTTCGGAGACCCTCCGAAGAGGTCGTGGTAGGCATCCTTCATCGTCGTCATCCGACTTCCTCCAGGATCTCGATGGCGGTCTTCTTGACCTTCTCCGGTACGTCCTCGCGGCTCTGGATGTGCGAGATGACGTTGCTCGTGTTCGAGATGTCGAGCGTCGAGTGCCCGACCTCGGAGAGGAACGAGTCGAGCGAAATCTTGTCGGCCTTCTCCTCCGACGCCTGGGCGATCTTCAGGACCTCCTCGGCGGGCTTGTGCGGCACCGGGATCTCGATGAACCCAGGCTCGCCCAGCGTGGTGTAGCCGGTGCCGTCCGACATCTCGAAGCGCTCCTCCGCGCCGTCCGTCCAGAGGGCGACCTTGATCTCGCGCTCGATGTTGTACTCGGTCAGCGAGCCACGGGAGATGGCCCCCATGTTGGCGTAGGTCACGCCCTCGACCTCGAACACCGAGTGGTACTCGTGGATGTGCCCGTAGTACAGGAAGCCCTCGTTGCCCATCGCCGCCGACAGACCGTGCTCGCCCTGTGTGGGCACCAGCTCGAAGAGCTGCTTCTCGGCCTCGCCGGGCGGGTAGATCGGGGCGTGCGTGACCGCGAGCGAGCGCTCGGGGTAGCGGGGGTGCTCTTCGTCGTGCTTCGCCACGCGCCAGTTGTAGAAGGCGTCCATCGAGGCGGACTCGTCCGTGGTCCAGTTCGCCTGCCAGGGCACCCCGAACAAGGGCAGTCCGGTCTTGTCCCAGCCCACCAACTCGACGGCCCCGGCCTTGTAGAGCACCCCCAGCGGTTGCTTCTCGTGGACGGTGGCGAGCACGTCGTTCGAGATGTCGTGGTTGCCCGTGACGATGTAGAGCTTCAGGCCCTTCTTGCGGTAGTAGCGCACGACGGCGATCATCCGCAGGACCAGGGCGTGCGAGGTCTTCGAGGGCTGCTTGAAGTGGAACACGTCGCCCGCCCAGACGACGGCATCGACTTTCAGCCGGTCGGCCTCATCCGCGATCCAGTAGAGCATCGAGATGATGTCGTCGGTGTAGCTCTCGGTGGCGTTCTTCGGGGGGCGGTCCATCACGTGGATGTCCCCGACGCAGATGATCTTGGTCACAGTGTCTCCTCAGGTCTTAGGCGGTCGTCGGGAGGGAGAACTCGTCACCGATGAGTTCTCCGTTCGGTCCCTTGCGTTGGCACTTCCAGGGGGTCTTCGGGGTCAGTGAGTAGTGCTGACGGTACGACCGGGACACAGACTTGCTGCGGTCGTCGGATCGCCGCATCTCGACCGTCGTGTTATCGGCCAGCTTGACGAGTCGGTAGTAGGCGCTATGCCTCCAGAACCCGATCACCTTGATCTGGAGATGCTTCTCCAGGGCGATCACGTCTGCACTGTCCCAAGGCTGCACCCGGAGCACTGGATCACGCCTCATCTCTCTCGACCTTCCAGTCGAGATCCCGGTGGTCCTCATTGTCGATGGTGCGCTGTGTGAGCATGCCCGCAGCCCCCACGATGACCCATCCGATGCTCGAAGCGAGCACCCGACCATGGATCACGTCGCCCTGATTGTTGGTGACGACGACCTTCTCCAGGTGCTTGTAGAGCGTCAGGTCATTCCCAAGGTGCTTCATCCGAACAGCTCCCGCAAGGCAGCGAGCATGTCACGGAAGGCTTGCCCGAAATCCTGAAAGAAGGTCCGCACCGGGCCGGGTTCGCTGCTCAGGTGGATCTGGATCATTCTGTCTTCCCGTAGGGCGCACCGAAGTACTCGAAGGCGACGATGGCCTCACGCCGCACGAAGATCCGCTTCCGGGTGTCTCGGCGGAAGAACGGAATCCAGTGGAGTTCGGTCGTCGGCGTCCGTCACTTCTGACCCTTCGTCAGGTGCTTGAAGAGCACGTCCAGGGCCTCGCGGCGAGTGTTCCCTCCGCCGACCAGGCTGTCGTTCGCGTCGGAGGCGACCCAGCGAAGGAGCGGGCCTCCGGGCGGGGTCTTGCGCACGTGCCCGAGCACTGGACCGGACGGGCCGGTGCCGAGGTTGTTCCGGTCACGGACGACGCCGTTTCGAGAAACGTGGAGATGGTAGGTGGCCGTGGCGAGCATCAGTCCCGCCCGATGACGTTGCGCTCGTCGGCGGTGAGCCGCATGGGCGCGAGCGGAGGCTGCACGTCGGTGCCTCCGGCCCGCCGCTGCCGACGGATCTCCCGGATGCGGCGACGGATGGCTCGCACGCGGGAGTAGTGCCACTCGATGACTTCGCGGAGTTCGCTCTCTTCGGGGTTCACGTGTGTGATACGCCTCTCGCTGGGATCTCGACAGGGGACAGGCTGCGGTGAGCGGGCCGCAAGCGGGGACGCTTCCCCGCCAGCTCGCGCTCGAACTTGTAGAGCAGGATGCGCTCGTCTTCCTGAGCCTTCGTTTCAGGAATCTTCTCGCTGCTGTGCCTCGGCAACTTCCCTCCTCAGTCGGTGCTCGCGGAACCGCAGGATGGGCGGGACCGCGATCAGGGTGAAGGTGAGCGCGTTCACCAGGAACGAGATGGCCGTGAACACCGAGCCGCCCGTGGCCACGGTGACGAGGAAGAGCACCAGGGTCGTCAGGACCCAGAGGACGCAGAAGCCGATCAGGACGGCATCCGCCTTCCAGGTCCGATGCCGATCCTCGGCGTTGCCGAACTTCAACTCCAGCCGTTTCACGGGAAGACAAGCTCCTCGCTCGGGACGTTCGCGGCGAGCGTGAAGATGCAGTGGATGGCGAAGGCGGACAGCTCCTCGCCGTCCTCGACCAGATCGAGCATCCCGAACAGCATGCGCTCGCCAGTGTCCCCCGTGACGTGGAGCGGCTGGCCGTCGCCACCGGAACGCAGCTCCTCGACCCAGCCCCGGATGAACGCCGACCACTGATCGGACTTGGCGGTGAACGCCGGAGGGACCTCATCGGGCGGCGGAGGATTGAACGTCACGTCGGCTCCTCGATGACCTGCTCCACGGGCTTGGCCGCGTAGATGCGCAGCTTGTACGGCAGCTCGACCTCAGCGACCACCTGCCAGTTCGCGTGCGGAGCCATGATGCGGATGCCGACCTCGGCCTTGACCGTGCCCTCGATGACCTCGCTGCTACGCGCCATTGGTCATCACCCTCTTGCAGTAGCCACACTTCCCGCTGCCGTCATCGCGGTGCTTGATCGGGTCGTCGGGCATGGACGCGATGGGGCAGTCGTACTCCGGCGAGATCGGCTCCTTCGCGTCAGGGAAGTGCCGGTCGATGTGCTCGATGGCGGCGACGAGGATGGACGCGGCCTGCTTCAGCTCGTGACGGACGGCTCCGGGGGACGAGACCTCGCCCAGGTGGCCCAGGATGTAGTGCGACTCCTGGATCAGGTGCCCGAGGCCCTCTTCGTCATCGTGCTGGATCGTGTAGCCCCGGTCGAAGTGCGTGAGCCGCTCGTCCCCGATCTCCAGGATGACGGCGGTCGTGGTGACCTCCTGCTCGGATGGCTGGGGGGTGCCCTGCTCGGCGTCGATCTCGCGGAAGCGCTCCAGGGCGGCGAGCAAGCCGCTCTGATCGAGCGAGTGCTGCCGGAAGTGGTAGCCGACCTCGAAGGCTCGGGCCACGTCGTCGTCCGTGTGGGGGCTGAGCGCGCCGAGGCTCTCGACGTACTCCTTGGCCAGGGTCTCGCGCTTCGGGTCCTGCTGGATGCCCTCGTAGAAGTCGGTCATCGTGTCCTCCTACCGTGTGATACGGCGCTGAAGGTCTTTCAGCAACGCTTCGGACTGCACGACGGTGATGGCGGTGCTGCCGTGCTCCTGAGCGTGCTGCTCCAGCGAGTTGCCATCGACCTTGGGCGACGGGCAGCCGTCCTCGGTGCAGCGGAAGATGACCGAGGCGTTGGGGTCGGCTCCCTCCGCTAGCGGCTGGAGCACGAACGTGGTCTTGCGGTCGTTGGTCACTTCTGTCCTCTCAGGGCTTGGGCCATGGCCTCTTCGTCGGCAGTGAGCTTCCCGCCCCACCACTCCATGTGGTGCTCTCGGTTCCGGTGCTTGCCGGAGTGCCCCGGCGAGTACTTCCCGACGCCTCGGTCGCACTCGATCAGGATTCCGTGCTTCAGCCCTCCCGGCCACGCCTGAGGGCAGGGGGTGTCACTCGCGGGCATCAGTACGCCTTCTTGTCGAAGCCGATGGGGTCGGTGTTCAGCGGGTCCTCCCACTGCTGCGCGGCGATGACGGCGCGGGTCAAGGTCTCGGCGTCGGTGCCGAAGTAGCAGTAGCCGTGCTCGTAGACCATGCCGTAGAGGTCCGGCACGGCCACGTGGACCCGCCAGTTGAAGATCTGCCGCACCACGTCGATGACGTACTCGTCGGTGCGCTTGACGATCCAGCCTCCCTGGATCGGCTCCAGCTCGTCCCGGTCGAGCGTCTTCGGCTCAGGCATCATCCCTCCCCAGTCCGTCCAGGCGGTCGAGGCGCGAGTACTCGGGGTTCGGGTCATCCGCGACGACGTTGCGCTCCCACCACGCCCTCAGCGCCGCCAGGAGCCTCATTCCGAGCCTCGGAGGGCCGGGAACATCAACCCGGTCTTGCCGGGCCACAGGTCGGCCTTCAGGGCGGTGGGGCGTTCCTCTCCGAGATCCTCGGGGAGCACGACGCGGAAGTTCTGCGAGCGCGTCCGGCCTTCCCAGCCCGCCCACTCGACCTCGACAGGCACTTCTCGGTCGCCGTAGACCAGCACGACGCCCTCGGGCGGGTGCATCTCGCCGCGCTGCCACGGCCACCGTCCCTTCGGGGCCTGACGGGCTTGGCGCTCCGCTCCGGCGCGGTTGTCGGCCTGCCACGGGTCGATCATGTCGTTGCTCCTCTGCTCAGTCCACGGGTGGAAGGCCAGCCCTCCAGCGGTTCGTTCGTGACGCACACCGGCTCTTCCCAGCACCCGCTCTGGCACACGGGCTGCACCCCCTCTGGAAGGGGCTGCTTCAGGAAGGCGCTCTGGAAGTACGGGCAGGTGCCGTAGTCGGGGTCGTCCTCGAAATCTTCTCCGTCGTCAGCCAATGAACTCTCCGGCTCGGGTGTACTGCTCGGGGTAGCCGGTGGGGTTCGGATGACCCTTGGTCGGGTGCTCGGGGCGGAAGACGCACTGGCCCCGGTTGTCGAGCGGCTGCCCGCAACAGGTCGCCGTGCCGAACTCGCCGGACGCGAGGAAGTCGGCTGCGTCGCGGTAGGCACGGGCGATGGCGGTAACGCTCAGGGGGCGACGATCAGGCACTGGGGGCCTCCTCGACGGCTCGGTAGGTCTCGGTCCACTGCGAACCCGACCACCAGCGCTCCAGGCCGGGTCGGTACGCCTTCCAGCCAGACGTGCGCTCCTCGGGCGCGTTGTCATCCAACGGAGACCTCCTGCGGCTCGATGTGGCCTTCGTCGTCCTCGTGGTCGTCGGCGTGCCCCGTCGCTCGGATGCATTGGAAGCGCACGATGCTGTCCTCGACGGCGACCATGTGCTGGCACTGCCCCAGCTCCTCGGGGTACGGCTCGATCTCGTGCGGCTTCATGAGCCATCCGATGTCGTCCATGCCGAACACGACGGGGCCTGGCTTGGGCGCTCCCTCCCACTGCACACGGTAGGGCAGCTCCTCGTTCGGGTGCGTCCAGGTGATGACGCCCACGGTGCCTGCGGGAAGCCCGCTGTACTCGGTCGTCAGACGGACGGGCTGCCCCTTCCGCAGGGGCGGGCGGTACTTCGGTGCGGTCATGCGAACCTCGCTGCGATGGTGTCGGCCAACCGGTTGAAGTCGTCCGGGTCGTTGTTCCACGCCGGGGTGCTCAGGTACTCCTGCCCGACCGGATCACCGGGCGCGAACGGTCGGTAGTCGAGGATCGTATCCCCGTCCTGGAGCAAGCGATAGGCGGGGTCGTTCGGGGTCCAGAGCTTGGTGATGGTCATCCCGACGGGGCCGGGCACGTTCAGCCGCCCCGGACGGTCGAACTGGTCGGCGCTGATGTCGATCAGGTGGCGGGGCTGCCCCGGCTCGCGCACGATGGCCACCAGATGCCCGTTCCAGCCGTCGGGGGGCACATCCCCCTGCCGGAAGCCGACGCCCAGGTTGTACGCCTCGTCCGGCCACTGCTTGAACGGCACGTTCGCGTTCATGAGGTTCCAGGACAGGCGGTTCATGACGGCCACGCGCACCGGCTGCGGCCTCGCAGGGATGCCCAGGCGCTCGAACACGAGGAGTCCCAGCCGGGTGGACTCGATGCACGAGTTGACCTCGCACCACGACAGCACCGCGTTGCGGACTTCGAGCGCGACCTCTCCGACGAGGGTCGTTTCCTGGGTCATCGTCATGCCGCCTCCTAATCGTTGACCTGGGGTCAGTTTACCACATGGATGGCAAATGCCATCCGCTACAGGACGCCCTCGTAGGCGTAGCGGTGGATCTCGACCACGGGGAACGCCCCCTCGCGCTCGGGTCCGGCCTCCCGCCAGTGGACGACATCGACGCGGCCCAGCCCTCTGCCGTCGTACAGGACCCATGTGCCGTCCGGTAGGCGTAGGTCGGCCATCGTGCTCCCGTCGTGGCGCACACGGCGCGTGGTGCCCGCTCTGGGGCCGTTCACGGGGGCCAGGACGGTCATAGCGACTTCACCAGGCAGTCGGGGCACGTCACGTCCTCCTCCTTGGTCGAAGCGCTGATCTTCGCCCTCTCCCCGTCGTCCGAGTGGAACCGGATGCCGCATGCGGTCGTCCACGGGGTCTGCTGCACGTCCCACAGGTGGACCGGCAGGTAGGTGAACTGGCTCTGTCGCACCGCTCTGTCGCACCGCTCGGTCAGTGGCTCGCTCCAGCTCGTCGGCGGCGAGTCCCAGGGCGGCTGCGAATCCGGCCTTGAACGCCTCGGCCTCTCTCGTTCCCATGCCGGGCCGGTAGAACCGCTGCCAGGCTCTCCCGACGGGCGTCAGGGGATCGTTGACCGGCTCCACGTGAACGGGGTCCGGGCCAGGGGTGCCGTTGCACTGCACGTCGGGGTAGGGGCCTTCGTTGAACACGACGGTGTGCAGGTGGGGCGCGTGCGGCTCTTGGCGTCCACAGTGGCTCCAGGTCCCTACGTCGCCCTCTGTCGGCTTCGGGGGCGGCGGGGTGTAGTCCTCCCGGAACATGGCGAACGGGTCGCGCTCGGTCACAGGTCCAGCCCTTCGGTCGGGTCGATGCGGCGTCGGAACCGCTTGCCGAACGATGCGCAGTCGGCCACCACGGTCTGGGTGCGTGCGGTCTCCGGTTCCGTCCGGTAGGTGACCTCGTGGACGCGCTCCCCGAACCGGTAGGTGCGCCACTCGACGCCCAGAATCTTCACGGCGCGCCCCTGGGAACCGCGCTGCTCCCAGATGTCGCCCGCCACGGGGTGCGGCTTCGTGGGGTCGTGGACGGCCCGTGTCATCTCGTGAACTCCTCGACCGTGAGGTTGACGCGCTCCCCGGTCTCGTAGCTCCAGTCCACCAGCCCTCCGCCTCGGATGCGGACCTTCGTCACGCCCTTGGACGTGTGCGTCACCATGGTGATGCGCGCCCATCCCCACTCGTAGCGGTAGGCGGGATCGTCAGCCTCTGGCAGGTCCGTGGGCCACTGCTCGCGGGGGAGGTAGCGGATGCGCGCCCAGATCCCCTTGCCGATGTCCTGCGCGGTGAGGTCGCCTGCGCGCTTCCAGACGCTCTGCGCGGTCACTGCTCGATCACCTTCTCCACGGGAGTCCACGGTCCGGCGACCCGCGTGAGCAACTGCGCCTCCGGCCTGCCCGCCTTCATCGTTTCGGCCAGCAGGGGGTTCGTCGTGACGTAGGTGAGACCTGGCTGCGGGGAATCGAAGCCCCACTCCTGGGTCTGTGGCGCACGGGGCGCGAAGTCCTCCTCCAGTCCGATCTGAGCGGCGTCCGCGACCGCCTGCCGAATCTTGTCGCCTGCGAGGTCGTATGCCTCCATGACCTGCCGGGCGATCTGGTCGGCGCGCTCTTCAGCGGTCATCACATCTCCTTCAGGATGAGGTAGCTCTTCACGGGGCCGATGCGCCCGTGGGTCTTGCACTCCACGGGGTCGTTCGGATGCGCGGCCTTCCAGTCCCGGATCTGCGCCGCGTGCTCGTCGCACAGGTACATGAGCTGCCCGGTCGTCGCCTCGCACTCGGGGCCGTAGACGTACCCTGCGGGCCGTCGGCACCCCTTGGCCTCGCACGTGACGTTCTGGGGCTTGCCCAGTAGGAACCCGTCGCTCACCGGACTACCAGCCGCTCTGCGAGGGCCGCGTAGACGGGGGCCTTCGTCCGCACGTCGGCATCCGCTGCCAGGTGCGCTGCGTAGCCGGACACGGTGGCGCGCTCGTCGTGCGCCTCGGGGAGGACCTGCGCCCCGCTCTCTTCGTAGACGGCGCTCATCGTGCTTCCGCCTCTCGGATGACGTACTCGACGGCGGGGCCGATGCACTCGGGCGAGCACGCATAGACGGCGGGGATCGGGCCTCCTCCGCCTTCGTGGTGGTAGGTCCCCCTTCCCAGGTAGTACCCCAGGGCCGGTTCGTAGCGGCTCGTCACCCTCGGCGGCGTCCTGCACGCGGGGTTGTCGCACTCCATGACCTCGGCGCGGCGCTTGCCCATCAGTCGGCCTCCTCTCGGATGTGCGCCTTCAGGTCTTCCGTGGCCTCGTCGGCGGTGTCTCCCCAGATGCGCTCTCCGCAGTAGCAGTCCGCGTAGAACTGATCCCGGTTGGCGTCCCAGGTGGGCCGCGATGCGAGGGGGCGATGGTCGGTCACGTGCGATCCCCTCGGCTCTGCGCGAGGGTGGCGTGGATCTGCGCCCGCATGAGGGCGGCATCCTGCGCCTCCCGCTCACGGTGGAGCTGAATCATGATCTCGTCGGCGCTCCGGGTGAACCCCTGCGCGAGGGCGTGCTTGCGCGCCTCGTCCAGCTCTGCGATCCGCTGCGTGTGGAGGTCGGCCTGCGTCAGCAGCTCCTCGGCCTTGGCGTAGTGCTCTGCGGGGGACATGTAAGCGGTAATCCTTTTTCGAGAAACGTCGTTACCGCTTACGGGAGCGGCCTTCGTGAGTGATACGGCGATCCGGGGCTACCGGCAAGTCATATCACTCGGGCCGGGGGCGAGTCACTCCCACAGGTGCGCGTTCGCATGCGCCTGCAACCAGGCGTAGGGGTCCACAGGGACGCCCCCCAGGTGAACCTCGAAGTGCAAGTGGTTGCCCGTGCTGATCCCGGTGCTGCCCACCAGTCCCAGGACGGTGCCGCGCTCGACGTGCTGCCCCGGCTCGACCCGGATGCTGCCGTACTGCATGTGCCCGTAGACGGTGGTGACGCTCTGCCCGTCCAGGATGTGCTCCACGGTGACCGCCTGCCCCAGTCCTCCATTCGGGCCTGCCTGCGTGACGGTGCCGTCCGCGATGACCTCCACGTCCGTTCCGCCTCCAGGCGTGAGGTCCACGCCCTTGTGGTCGCTGCTCGCGCCTGCGGTAGGCGACACGCGCCACCCGAACCCGTCCGAGTAGTCGTAGGGCGTGGGTCCCGTCGTAGGCCACTGGATGACCGACACCATGGTGACGCCCCAGTCGTCGCGCTGCGGCTCGGGAACTACTACGTCGGCGGCGACCTCGAAGTGCTGTGCGGGCTGAGGCGCGTCATCCTGCGCCCCCATGATGACCTCTGCCGCTGCGGGGCCGGTTGGGAGGGCGACGGCGGTCCAGGCGAGCAGTCCAGACACCAGGGTCAGCACTCCGGGGAGCGCTCGAAGCTTCATGGCGGACATGGGTCGAAATCTTCCTTCGGGTCGGGTCACGGTGCCCCTCGGCGGGGTCTCTTCCCTCCCAGTGGGCGCTTCGTTTCTCGATCTGAGGCGGTGCTACCTCGGCGTGTCGTGGGATCGACCCCCCGCATGGGGGGCAAATCCGAGTGGTCAGGGGGTCGTGGCGGATCTCGTCCAGGCGAGCATGGCTGCGGTGCGCTCGTACAGGTCGTCCAGGGTGCCGGTGTTCTCGATCACGTAGTCGAAGTCGTCGGCCTTCAGGGTGACCTCTGAGGCGTGCTGCGCCACGTTGTGCGCCGCGAGCGCTTCATCCATGGCTGCAAGGGTCTTCGCCAGCCTCGGCGGCGTCTGAGGGGCCTCGGAGGGCCGCTCGATCCACACCAGGCGTCCGCCCAGTGCTCGAACCATGTCGGCCTCGTTCTGGAAGCGGATGCCGGTGATGACGACGGGCTGACCTTCGGCCCACAGGGCCTCGATCCGTCGGCGGGCTGCCGTCGTCCAGGTGTCTTCGCCCAGCAGCTCGCGCCCGACCTCGGTGCCCAGGGCCTGCAACAGGCGTCGGACCTCTGGAATCCGCTTCGCCTCGGTGTACCCGATGGCGTCCGCGATCACTCGGTAGCGCTCGTAGCGGCTGCTCGTGCCCCATCCGACCTCGGCGGCGAGCGCTGCGCCTCCCTCGAAGTAGCAGTCGATGATCGGATTGAGCCGGTACAGGGCCTCTGCGAGGGTCTCGGCCATGAACGTCTTGGCGTACCCGTGCTTCTCGACCAGGCGATCCGCGACGGCATCCTTCCCGGCTCGAAGCCTCCCGCCGATGCCGATGAGGCGTAGGGACTGGATGGACACGGGCCTCGGCGCGTAGGGCTGCGGGGTCGGCGTGGCTCCAGGCGGGGGGAAGTACTCGTCGGGCAACTCTCCCGCCGCCAGGGTGTCGCTGAGGGCCTCTGAGCGCTGGATGCCGACGCCCATGTCGTTCAACGCGCTCTGGAGGGCCTGCGCCCGGCCTACGGCCTCCCGTAGGGCGCTGAGGTCCGGCTCCGGGGCCTCTGGCTCGCGCAGCTCGGGGGGAACCCGCCTCCGGCGCTCCTCGGCCTGCTCTGGAGTCTCGTCAACGTCCGGCATGGTGCCCTTCCTGCTCGGGGGGGGGGGGGGGGGGGGGGGGGGGGGCAGGCAGCACAGAACGGGCCGCCCGTGCGGAGCAGCC